>ERZ1023830.146-NODE-146-length-23538-cov-9.351659_pt1 | contig 23538 bp, 14 predicted proteins | sample MGYA00380381_ERZ1023830 | MGnify/ENA primary metagenome ERZ1023830 (study PRJEB33179, sample SAMN07449067) | human gut metagenome | biome: Human-gut; feature: Human associated habitat; material: Faeces | host: Homo sapiens | place: India:Kasaragod | collected... | reverse complement strand
TTCACTGTCTTTCCCCAAAGACCTTTCACTGATCCACCTCAGGCATTATGATCGCGAGGATGACCATCAGGATCCCCACGACCTGCAGACCGACTCAGCTCATTTGAAAGATGAGACAGGAAAGGATGACGGAGGCCGCCGGTTCACTCGCCGCCGTGATGAGTGCCTGCTGCGGGGACAGGTACATGAGGCCTGCATTATATAAAAGGAAGGCTGTGACCGTGCCGAAGAGGACGATCCATGCGACGCCGAAGAAGATATACGGGTCGAAGAAGGCAAGCCAGTCGATATGCGGGACAAAGACCCAGCAGGCCAGCCCGCCGATGATCATGCTGACAGCCAGGACGAAGGTCTTATCCACCTGAAGAAAGATGTGCTTCGGGTAAATCGAAGCGAAGGAATAAACCACCCCATTGAATAACGCAAGCGCTATACAGAGAAAGGAGACGCTGAGTTTCGCGAGATCACCGCCTGTCACAAGAAGATAGGTACCTCCGACAGCCAGAAAAACCGTGATGACCTCCTCTTTCGATGGCAGCTTGCGATGGCGGATAGCATTGTAGCAGATGACCATGGCAGGACAGCTGTAAAGCACGACGGTCGCCGTAGCGGCATTGCCATACGCGATCGCCTCGAAATAGGTATAGTGCATCAGCATGAGGCCCACGATGGCGTAGATCACAATATCGATCCACAGCCGCGGCTTCTTTCGAAGGAGCCTGAGGCTTCTTTTCATACTGCCCTGCCATATCGTCACACCGATCAGGATACATCCGGCCGCCATCATGCGAAAAGCCGTGAGCTCCATGGCATTCATAGAGCACTTCTCGAAGAAATTCTGCGCCCCGATGCCGCTTCCGGCCCACATAATGCCGGCTAAGACGACCATAGCGATCGCGAAATGATTCGAGGAATGGGACATAACAGATGCTCCTAAGAAAAAAGCAAAGAACTTTTTAAACCATCGCGTGCAGGTATCGTGCAGGCGTAGTACCTGCTCTCGATCCGCTGATCATTCTCCTGCCGTCTTTTCATTTTCAAAAATGCCCGGCACTGCAATAGCAAGGAGAACAAGCAGGATGCCAAAGCCCTGGACAAAATTGAAATGGGTATGAAAGATGAAATAGGACGCAATGACAGAGATCGCCGGTTCAATGGTCGCAGTGACGGAAGCCTGTGAGGCAGGAAGGAACCGAAGACCTGCATTGTAGCAGGTAAAAGATAGCGCCGTTCCAAGGACGACGATCCAGAAAATATCGAGACGGACTTCCGGAGCAAAGAAGCCGGAGAAGTCCCCCATGGGATTGATGATATAGGAAGCCACGGCTCCGGTGAACATGCCCAGCGCGAGGACGAAGGAATTATCCAGTACACCGATGAAGCGCTTCGGAAATACACAGCAGATCGCAAAGAAGACCGCGGACGCCAGCCCCAGATACACACAGTCTGCAGGTACCGAGAGACGGCTCACATCTCCGCCCGTCACCAGAAGGAGGACCCCGATGATCGCCAGTACGACAGCCGCGAGCTCCCCTGCCAGCGGCAGCCGTCTTTTTTGAAAGGAGACCCAAAGGATCACCATCGCTGGACAAGTATATTGGATAACCGTTGCCGCTGCTGCATTGCCGGCGGCGATCGAAGCAAAATAGGTATAGTGCATCAGCATCAGGCCGACTACACCGTAGAAGATCAGTCCCCACCAGAGAGATGGATGCTGCCCCAGCTTCCGCCAGCTGTCTTTCAGCTGTCCTTTGGCAATAGTCACAAGCAGCATGATGCCGCTCGCACAAAACATGCGGAAGACTGTAAGATCCATCGAGTCGAGTGTACTTTTTTGGAAAAAATCCTGCGCCGCAAGCCCGCAGCCCGCCCACATGACGCCTGCTGTCATAACGAGAAAAATAGCGATAAGATGCATGGATATCACCTGTTATTATAAAAAGGAATCAAATACGCTTTCAGTGTCAGTTCTCGGAATGAAAAGGAGCCTAAAAAAAGAGAGATTAAGAGACGCAAAAAGCATGGAACGGGACATTCCGTAAGCCGCTCTTTCACCGTTGGCCTGCTCTCGGGCATGAGTCAGCTTTATGACCGTTACTCGCAATTTCCCGTCACCTTCCTTTATATAGCACAAAAACCCGCCATTGTGGCGGGTTTTTTCATGGTGGGACTATTTGGATTCGAACCAAAGACCTCTTCGATGTCAACGAAGCGCTCTAACCAGCTGAGCTATAACCCCATGTCAGATGAATGTATTATACACGACATGAGAGAAATATGCAAGATGCTTTTTGCAATTTTTTGCATATGGCTAGACAGATGCGGTATCCACGCTGCAGCTCGCCATCTTGTTTATATGGATCGCAGTTTCGCCCAACGACGCCGCCGAGCCTATCTGCTTCAAATCCATCTGTCCGGACTCCCAAAAGCAAACAAGTGCAGGAGCTGCTTCTCTGCACTTGTCCGCAAATTGTTTGTACGTGGAGATATCTCAGAAATCAGACATTCAGACATCATTATACAAACGAATACCCCGCCTTGCAGGATCCTGTAAGAGCGGGGTATTCGTATCATTGTAGTTTGGTGGGACTATCTGGGTTCGAACCGGAGACCTCTTCGATGTGAGCGAAGCGCTCTGACCAACTGAGCTATAGCCCCATGTGATACTACATATTATAGCACCACATGAGAGATTTGTTAATAGTCGTTTTACACAGAAGCGAGGAAGATCTTTGAATCAAGTTTCATCTGCTACATATGAATGAATCCCAGTACATTGGCAAGGGAGGAGATGAAAATAACAGCCAGACAGATCGGCGCAAGGAAGCGGACGAAAAGACCATAGACACATTCATAGCGGAATTTCGAAGACTGCTTCACTTCGTTCTCGATCCACTTGATGCCGACAGTCACCACGATGAGGACGCAGGTCGCAAAGGCCGAGACCGGCATCATGATGGAATTCGTCAGGAAATCAAAGAAGGTAAGAATATCCATGCCAAAGATGGTGCAGGAGGCAAGAGGGCCGAATCCGAGCGAAGAGAGAGAACCCAGCACGATCATCAGAATGAAGACCGCAAAGGTCGAGAAATTACGGCTCCAACCGCATTCATCCTGGAAGGTGGAGACGCTGGTTTCTGCCAGAGAAATCGCTGAGGTAAGAGCAGCAAAGAGGACGAGTGTAAAGAATACGACACCCACAAGGGTACCAAGCCCCATGCTGGCAAAGACTTTCGGGATGGTGATGAACATGAGCGACGGGCCCGCATTCAGCATTGACGGATCGCCGCCGGAGAAGGCAAAGACGGCAGGGATGATCATAAGACTGGCGAGGACCGAGATCCCTGAGTCGAAAGCGATGACCTGAAAGGTCGCATGCTCCAGATCAAATTCCTTCTTCATGTAAGAGCCATATGTATAGAGGATCCCCATCGCGACAGAAAGAGAGTAGAACATCTGCCCCATCGCAGAAACGACCGTCATCCAGGAAAAATGTTCCAGGTTTGGCACCATGAAGTAGGTGACGCCTGCCCATGCACCGGGCAGCGTGACGGAGTAGCCGGCCACCATGATCGCGAGCACAATGAGTACCGGCATCATGATCTTGGATACACGTTCAATACCATTCTTGACGCCGGCGAGAATGATGGCAAGGACACCGGCGGTGAAAACGATGAACCAGAATTCAGCCGCCATGCCGTCAGAAACAAAGGCGCCGAAAAAGGTATCCGTCGCAAGCAGTTTCGTATCACCGGCGAGGTATTCGAAGAGGTAGCGGGTGACCCAGCCGCCGATGACGCTGTAGTACGGCAGGATCAGCATCGGAATGACGGCATTGATCCAGCCCCCTGCGGTAAAGAAACCGTTCTTCCCGAAATGATGGAAAGCTCCGACCGGACTCTTTCTCGTACCGCGTCCGAGCGCGGTCTCAGAAACGATCATCGTATAGCCGAAGGTGACGGCCAGCAGAAGGTAGGTCAGGAGGAAGATGCCTCCGCCATACTCTGCAGCAAGGTACGGGAATCTCCAAATATTCCCGAGGCCGACAGCGCTGCCTGCGACAGCCAGCACATATCCCATTTTGCCGGAAAAGGTACTGCGGCTATTCCCATTTTGATTTGTCATATGATTGCCCTCCTGTAGAGTATTGAGATTTTTTGTGAATGGTGATCAGGGATCAGATCCAACAGATTCTGCGGACTCTGAAGCGCAAGCGGGATGGCGGGCCATACGCTGATGACATCGTGCAAGTCATTTAGCCCCCTATGATCCGTGTCCGCCGCTTTTATTTCCTTCTGCTTCCCGCTAATGAAAATGGCCAGCCTAAGTCTCTATGTCCTAAAAAGCACGGATATGGAATGCCTTATGGCTGACCATCAATGTACACAGGTTCTATGGATTCGTTGAACCGTCAGCCCCCCTTGAAGGCGCTGAACCTGTTTGTCCATTCATCCAAGATAAATGCGCATCACAGGATAACGGAAGAGTCTCCCATTATTCTCCGAGCGGTACCCACTTGCCGCCCTTGACTTCGAGGACTGCGAGGTCCATCTTCGGATCACGGTTTTCATCGAATGCAAATTTGCCGGTAGCGCCTTCGAAGTCGCTGATCTTAGCCAGGGTATCGCGGAATTTCTTGCGATCGGTGGTGGTACCGGACTGTTCGACTGCCTGATGGAGGACATACATCGCATCATAGGCCTGAGCGGCGAACTGATCCGGTTCATGTCCGTATTTAGCTACATACGCTTTACGGAAGTTCTGTGCCTTGTCGGTCTTTCTTTCCGGGTTCCACGGAGTAGCTACGACGGTGCGGTCAGCTGCTTCGCCAGCCTGTTTGATGTATTCCGGGCTGTTGAAGCCGTTGCCTGCGAGAACATACTGGTTCATGCCCATTTCACGCGCTTTCTTCACGATGAGAGCGCCTTCCTGATAAAGGCCGGCAACTGCGATGACATCCGGGTTTGCTGCCTGGATCTTTGTCAGCTGAGCGGAGAAGTCGGTATCTTTATCTGCGAAGGTTTCATCTGCAACGACTTCGAGACCGAGCTTCTTGCAGGCATCCAGATAGAACTGGTGTTCACCGACCAGCTGGTCATTGTTATTGGAGTACATGATAGCGATCTTCTTGAAACCCAGTTTCTTCTGTGCTTTTTCTACCACCTGCGGGATGTTCATTTTGCCCGGGATTGCATTACGGAATACATAGTCGCCGATTTCAGTGACTTTCGGGCCGGTGGTGCCGGTGCCGAAGACAGCGACTTTGGACTGCTGGGCGATCGGGTCGGCAGCCATCGCTTCACCGGTGGTCATCGGGCCTTCGATAGCGAGGACTTTATCCTGTTCGATGCACTTCTTCATAGCGTTGATAGCTTCATTCTTGACGAGCTTGGTATCATACACCTTAAGATCGATCTTGACCTTGGTGTTCGGATCCTTGTTGATTTCCTCGACTGCGAGTTCCGTGCCTTCCTTCATAGCGACGCCGTAAGCCGCACCAGGGCCGGTATAAGCGGTGATGAAACCGAGTTTTACGGTTTTACCAGCATCTGCGCTGCCGGAAGCTGCTTTCTTATCTCCGCCGCAGCCTGCGAATGCACCTGCCAGTGCTGCTGCTGCCATAACTGCTGCCATTCCTTTGAGCCATTTTTTCTGCATAATTTTCTACCTCTTTCAATAATCAGCTACTCCACCCCAAAAGATCGTATGAAGAAATAAAAAACCTCCGCCGGCTTTTCTGCCAGCGGAGGCGCGAACGCGGTACCACTCCGATATTTCACTCTATGCCAAGCCAATGCGGGTAAAAAAAAGCCCCTATCTTCTTTCGAAGATAGGGGCGAAGTCTCGCGGTACCACCCTACATTGTACTTAGCAGTCTTATTCGTAACGTGAATGAAACGCCTGTCATTACTCAGTTCACGACAAGGGCTCTCGAGGGATATTATACAAGGCTCTTCGCCGATTCTCACCATCCATCGGCTCTCTTTAGAAGAGATCAAGTACTTTTTGTCTCGTTCATAGCTTTCTTTTGGGGTATTGGGTTTTAAATTGTGATTATTTTACTTCCTGCTTCATGAGTTGTCAAGAGGGAATTTGAAAAAAAGTGACTGATGACTAGGAATTAGGAATTAGGGATTAGACTTCAGACTTCAGACTTCAGACTTCAGATTTCAGACCTCTGACTTCTGACCTCTTATGTCTGATATCTGACGTCTCCTAGTCTCTTAGTCACGAGTCACTAGCCGCCAGTCAGTTCAGTGTCCGCAGCTTCCCTTATACGACAGATGCTTCTCAAGATCCTCTGTCGTCTCTCTCGACTGGTCATAGCCTTCCTTCAGGTACTCCGAGAGGCGGCCCATCTTGAATTTCTTCGGGTCATTATCATCCCTTGCATCATTCACGGTAAGGATGTAGTCCAGCGCCTCAGCCGTATACTCAGCCTTATCTGTCATGTGCATGATGAGGATGGATCCCTTGCGCACATTCCCTTTCTCATCATAGATCCCATGAGAGATCGCCCCGATCATCGCCTGCAGCGATGGGGTGGCATAGTCATCCGTACTCTCGTAGCCTGAAACGATATAGCTGAATCCCGCATCCATGATAGATCTGATACCACTTTTGCTGATGGCGAGCGTCGGGGGACGAAAATAATGTGTCAGCGCCGGTTTCCCATCGACCATGACATCTCCTACCGTTTTTTGGAGCTCTTCATAAGACAGTCTCACATCCTCCGCATACTCCTCCTCCGTCATCGGCGTCATGTTGCCGCCATAATTTGACGTCTGCCACACCATCGGACGGTGGCGATTCGTATGAGAAGCGATATCATGCCCATCTTCTGCGATGGCTCGCAGCAGATTCGGATTGTTCTTCACATTCCAGGTGATGATGAAAAAGGTCCCCTTCGCATGATGCTTGCGAAGGACATAGAGCAGATGATTGATTGAAACATCCGTCCCCCAGTCATCAAACGTGAGGAAAATAGTATTGTCCCTGACGTCCTTGACGATGCCTGTATGATCCATCTGCTCCATTTCTGCCTCTGAGAAACCGCGGATGCGACTCGTTCCCGTTACCGCCGGAGCGCCGATATACCGCGCAGAGAATTCATGACGGAAAAGGCGACCTGTTCTGGGTTTTCTTCGTTTCTCTCCCCTAAGAGAACTGAGCATCTTCTCCTCCGGCACAGGATACGTCCAGCGATGTGCCTCATCACCAAGGACCTCCCGGACAGCCCCCATGCTATAGGCTGAGTCATTCTCTGCATTCGTATGAGGACTGTCCAAGAGCGTAGCATATGTCGCGCTGTCTACCTTGTTCTTTTTGATCCAGTCCAAGAGGCCACCCGTAAGCGTGGGATCGTCCAAGAAATCCAGGCGTCCGTAGATGATCTGCCCTCGCCCCATCGCAAGGATGAATTTCCCGAAAAGATGATCTGAAATGTCCTCGACCTTCTTTGCTTCTTTGTCTTTTGTCTGTACCATGCTCACGGTCTGTCCCAGAAGCTCTATGCCCATCGCGCTCGCCGCTTCATTCACCGTTGAACTTTCTGTACCGAAGACCTGACGGGCGATCACCGGGCGCACGCCCAAGAGACGCTGCATGTTTTTCTGCAGACGCTCGATCTGCGCGCACGTCTCATAGAAATCGCCGTCTGTCCCCGTACGAAGTCCCAATCCCAGCTCATGACCGCGCGCTGCGATCTCCCGCACCGTATCCGTGTGCTTTCTAAGCTCAAGCTCCGTCACAAAGAAGGTTGCCTTCACGCCCATCCTGTCCAGATGATCCAGTATGTCCTCTACTGACTCTTTTCTCGTGAGACCACCAAATGTCAGCACGACCTTCTGCGCCGTCGTCGTAAGGAATCGCTTCTTGGGCGCAAGACGCCCTTCATTTTTCTCTCGAAGCGCCTCATAGCGTGCTTTGTCTTCTGCCGTGTACGTCACCCTGCGAGGGACTGCCATTGCCTCCTGCTTGGCAGGCACCAGCGCCCCTGCCGGCTCCTCTGCCCGCGCCGCCTCGCCCGCACCCGCCAAGAGAGCGGCCGTGATCATCAACACGATGAGTGATTTCCATTTCTTCTGTACCATAGATGTGATCTTCCTTTTTTTATGACAGTGGTCAGGAATGGAGAAAAGATCTCCGCTAAGGAATAATAGCTCCTTCGACTCCATCCTCGCATGGCAGATGCTCCGCTTTCTCACATACGAGGATTTCCATCTTCCGTATGCGAGGCACAGCATCCCCATTTTTCATGACTAATCCCTAATCAATCGTAAGTTACCCGCCCAGACGCCAGAGAGAAACGGACGGGATACCGCGATTGGCAGCGAGCGTCGTCCACGCCTCAAGGGTCTCCTCGTCCGCATACCAGACTTCATAGGAGTGTCCATCTTCCTGATAAGAGAAATGCAGCGCGGCACTCGCTTCATCGCGTTCTTCCTTCGCCCCATGTGCATCACGGAGCTTCACGGCTTCCGCCGTGGTGATGAAGCGGGGCGTCCCTTTGAGGAGACCAAAGAGTCCGGTATCTTTCCACAGACAACCGCCATTCGAAAAAGCGACAGCCTTCTTTCCGGGAAGTGCCTGCATCCTCCGGATGGTCTTTTCGATGAAGGGACCATCCGCCTTGGGCCCCGGGCCGCTATGAAGGCCATAGAGATTATACAGCATCACCACATACTCGGGGCCGACACTGTAGGAAACATCCATCGGCATCGAAGGCTCCAGGATGATGCGGATCTTTTTATGCGTGGGAATAGACTCCAGGTAAAGCAGCTTCGTGAAACGAGCGAACGCTTCTACAAGCTTCGGATCCTTACCGATGCGTTCATAGTCTATATCGATCCCATCCGCGCCGCAGGTCTCTGCTATGGCAAGAATTTCTTTCACATGCATACGGCAGGCATGCTCATCCCTCAGCACATGCCGGAGTATCTCTGTATCCTTCTCGGTGCTGTGCCCGTTTGATCTTATGACGTCATTCACAAAGGTCAGGTGAAAAGGAATGCCTGCTGTTTTTGGCAGATCAGATGGCACCTTCAGCCCTCCCTTCTCATCGAAGGTCACCGCAAAGTAAGAAATGCTTCCCCATCGTTCTTTTGTCTTGTCATATGCCTCCCAGCCTTTTTCTCTGTCCCAAGAGACCACCCAGCCAGACTTTGTCACAGGTGGATGGCTGCCGCTCTTCAAAGGAGCCGCCCCGCATCCGGAAAAAAGCAGGAGGGAAGAGGCAGCTACCAGAGCAAATATGGCATGTTTTTTCATCAATGTCTCCTTTGGAAAAATGGTTAGTGTGTATTGGCGGGTTCAGGGTTCGTCCACGGGGCGTGCTGCCCCTTGGGAAAGAGGGTGAGCGGGTTCTACAGGGTCAGCGGGTTCAGCGGGGGCGGTGCGGCGCATAATCATTGAAAGCGCCGCGGAGTTTTGACAGCGCTTCGCGCCGTCGTCATCCCGAGCGTAGCCGAGTAATGCTATTAAGTTAAGCGGCAGAACGTTCTTGGCTCCCCATCGGGGGAGCTGCCCGGAGGGCTGAGGGGGCAGCACTACGGTATATCCAACATTGTTCGATGGCCGCTGGCATGCCCCTATTGCCTTCGGCACTTCCCCCGAAGGGGGAAGCAAGTCATTACGACGCTAACAAATTCCTTAACTTAATAGCATTACATAGCCGAGGGATCTCTATGGCACTACGGTCAGTATCACATAGGCACTGATACAGAAACGACGCCTTGGTGCTGCGTATTTCTGCGTTCACACATCCATCGTTTCCCGGTCTGCAAGAAAGATTTCTCGCTTCGCTCGAAATGACGATGCGAGAGAGTATGATGTCTCCCAGTCACCAGTCACTCAACCCTGCTTTCAAACTTCAGGGTTCAGGGTTGTGGTGGCGGCTTCGCCGCAATTATAAGAGGCGATGCCCGAAAGTAGTATTCAAGTCACTAGTCACTCGAGCTTCCTAATCCCTAGCTACTGATTCCAAGTCACCAGCCACTCATCCCTAGAAATGCTTCAGGAACCATCCGAGTACGGACTCCCATTTCTGATTCGCATCAAAGCGCCACTTATCGAGACCTGTTAGTTCGCTCGAGTAGATGAGGCTTTCTTTTCCATCCCTGTGCGATGTGATGATGAGGTGCTCGAAGACGCCGTCATAGACATCATCTGCGAGATTTCTCTGGCTCCATGCCTGACTGTTCCAGCCGGACCAAAGGCCGACTTCCCTTCCCGTCATCTCCGGTGCTTCGACATGGGCCGCTTCCTTCCCGTCCAGAAGAACTGTCACCTGATCTCCTCTCATGCGGATCTCCAGCTCGCGGTCAAGACGGGCATGGAAACTCTCCGGTGCTTCATATTCCTTCTCTCCGTCTTTGACGGACGAGGCCTCCCGATCCCTCGTCTCTTCCATGCGGGCGGCATAGAGCTTCGCCTTGTCGGTCGTATCTGCATAGCAGGTGAGTGCGGCAAGGACGCCCATACGCACGCGTTTTTTATCCTCTTCGATGGAAATCGGGGTCTCCCCGTCAAGGACGGAAAGCTTTTCTTCAAAGAGCTTCTTCTCTCCAGCGCCTTTTCTCACTGCGATCACCAGCTTCCCCTGCTCGATACCGGCAGAGAGGCAGGAGGTGAAGTCCTTATTCCCACGGAAGAGGACCTTCTGCCCGCCGAAGGAATTGCCCTCGAGACGGACTTTGATGTCTACATCTCCATAGCTGTAGTGATTTTTGAGCCGCATCAGGCCTTCCTTTTCAGGGAGAGAGGTCAGGATGATGCTTTCTTCCTTGTACTCCCCTGCGCCTTTCAGGATTTCCCAATCCTCTATGCGGGTATCACCCCGCTTGAAGGTGATATCCTGCTGCTTCGTATCATACTTGATGCGCATCAGCAGATGATTCACCGGCCAGTATGGCTGCGGCTGCATGCGCGTGAGATCGTAGAGCGAGCTGTTTCTCTGGTTGAAGGAGCAGCCCTCGCGATTGAAATTCATCGTGAAGAGCTTGCGGATCCATTTTTCATTTTCATAGGAAACACTTGCCGCATTGCCGAATTTCCCTGTATTCGCATGCATCAGGACATAGACCTGCGGCACGTAGCCCAGATGCTCCTGATAGAGCTCCGCGACGCGGCTGTAGTCATAGCCGATGCGCCTCTTCATATGGTCCAGCGTTTCGACCGGGATGCGGTCTTTATCGCGGATGTAGTCCATGAGATAGTGATTGTAGTCACGTCCGAGGTACGGACGCATCATCGCATAGGTCAAGGGATCGATCTCTCCGATGAAATTGTGATAGCGATCGTACACATTGATGTATTCCAGCCGGTAGCCATTCGTCCCCAGTTCCCAGAAGGTGGAGTCTGTCATGTCCTTCAGGTCCGACGGGCGAAGGAATTTCGGATCCTCGTGATCGAATTTCTCCGGATATGTCATCATGACGCCCTTGAAATTCAGATCTTCGATGATGTCGTCAGCGAAGATCGCGGTATCGCGCCGCCCATCTTCGAACATCAGGTACAGCGCCTTCTCAGGAAGAGGCTGCCCTTTTTCATAGTACTTCTCGATGTCTTCCTGCGTGATGGTCACGTAGCCATTGTCCTTCAAGGCCTTCAGGTGCTCGCGGAGCTGCTTTCCCCCGATCAGTGTCGAGGTGTCTCCGATGCGGTCGACGCCGAAGTACGAAAGCGCGATGAAGCCCGTATCGGTCGTGGGGCTCACCTGACTCTCGGTATAGGGCTGGTATGTCTTTCCGTGGAAAAAGAGGGTATAGAGCAGGTAGAGCGCTGCGATGACGAAGGCGATCTCCACCAAGGTCCGCGCCCGCTTCACACGGTTCTTATGTCGGGTATACGATTCCTCCCCCAGCGTCATGGCTTCTCACCTGCTTTCTGTTCCGCTTTGTGGTGTTTTTCCATTTCCTTCTTCTTTTTCTTCTCGGCCTCCCGCACATCTGCCGGCGTCATGCGCGTGCCCCAGGTATCCTTCCAGAAGGTGAACCATGCGACCGGCATCTGCCAGAGCAGGACTGCTTCATAGTAGAGGCAGAACCAGATCCCAAAGACCCAGGTAGAGCTTTTTCTGAGGAAAAGCTGCGCCATACTCATCAGCATTGCCATGAGCGCCATGCCGACGAGGAACGTCATCGGGAAGACGCGGTGCATGAGCGGGATGTAGACTAGATTATAGATCACGACGATCGGGGCTGCGATCGGAACGATAAGCCCAAAGTAGAAGGAGAGCGCCATGAGTGGCTCCTTCTTCCACATATAGCGCGCAGCGATGAGGGATTCACGCAGCCAAGAGCGCTTCCAGCGCATCTGCTGTTTCAGAAAAACCTTGTAGCTCTTCGGTACGATGGTCTCGCAGATCGCCGTATCCTGATAGGTCGTGCGATTGTGACGCAGAATGAAATTCGTCAGACTGCGATCATCGCCGAAGGTCGACTTGCGTCCCAAAAACTTCTGATGAATCCACGCATCGCAGTATTTTTCGACCAGATCCTTCCGGTAGCAGGAAAGCGGCCCCGAGAGGCAGGTCGCCGCATCGAAGAAGCCTTCCGCCGCCTTCATGATGCGAAATGCGATATAGTAGCGCACCGCCTGCATCTTCGTGAGCGAATTCGTATAGGTATTCGCCACATCCGTCCGCCCGCAGACACCGCCCATTTCCTTATCCTTGAAAGGCTGCACGACATTCCTGACCGCAAAGGGTGAGAGGAAGGAGTCCGAGTCGACAAAGACCAAAAGCTCATGCTTTGCCAGTGTCAGCCCGCGCGCAAGAGCTTCTCGCTTGCCGCCATTCTGCGGCTGCACGAAGCAGGTGAGCCGGTCACGAATGTGCGCCGAAGGGTCATCCTCGTCGAGCTTTCGGATGAGTTCTTCCACTTTCTCCACGGAACGGTCCGTCGAGCAGTCATCCACCACGATGACCTGCAGCTTATCCGGCGGATAGTCCTGATTCATACAGGAAAGCACCGTCCGCTGGATCCATGTCTCTTCATTGAAGCAGGGGACGATGATCGAGACGCCGGGCGTGAAATGAATATCTACCGGGACCGGCTTGTAGAAGATCGCAAAGAAATAGCGCGTAAGCAAAAATCCCGCTGTGATGATGCTATATAAGTAAAGAAACTTATTGAATCGGAAGTAAATGACCGACTCCGAACGCATGAGAAGGATCACAAGCGAGATACAGAGCAAAAGAAATGCAGAGACCGCAATGAGGTACTTTCCCCGCTTCGACTGATAATACTGGACCAGCGACTTACTGAAATGAAGTCCCAGCGCAAGATGCCCCTCTTTGTAGAAAGCACGCACGACTTCCGCAGAAAGCCCCTTCACCTTCATCTCATAGCCTTCCGGCATATCCCCGGGACGGATCTCAAAAGACAGCATCGCCTCTTTCGGCAGATCTGTCCCCGCTTTCTCATCGTCAGCGATAAAGAGCATGCCCGTCGAGGAGATATCCATACATGTCCCGCTGACCACCCTCTTCTTTCCTGCGGCTGTATACGTGAGACGTACCGGGATCTTCACCTTGAAGCGGCGGCCTGCCTCCGCACTGGCGATGTATTTCTCATAATCCTGATCCCGCCGGATCTTATCTTGTTCACTCGCCTGACGACGGTCCGCATTCGTCCGCCGTCCTGTGACATCAGGCACATAGGGAAGAAGACGCCGGTCCTCCTTTAGTTCCTGCAGTCTGTCATCTGTACTCATGGGTATTCTCCAATCTATGAGAGGAATGAAAATAGGCGCAAAAGATCCTATGGACTCCAAGGGTAGTGCGCTCGCCATATCCCCGTCGCCAAGGCTACCTATTCTCCAGCTCCTTAGTCTCCCGTCACTCTTATACTCTCCAAGCCTCCAAGTCCATAGCCAGCTTCCTTGAGTGCATCAATGAGCCAGGAGACCTCCTCCGCCATATCACGAGGCACCGGCCGATCTATGAAGTCGCTATCCTTGATGGTCGGTTTCTTATCGATGGCGGGCTTCTCATCATAGGCTCCCTGCTCTTTCACCTTGATATCAAGCGGACGATTCACTTCAAAGGCGATGATGCTGCCGGGCTTTAATCTCTTCACGATCTCTTTGGCATCGGATGCGCTCTTCAGCTGTCCCCTTCGGATGGTGACGCTGCTCTCCAACGCATACTTCACCCCGCACGCGCCGAGGATCTTCAGCAGGTCATCGGTATACTTCGTATTCGGCGCTTTGAAATAGAGAGGCGTACTGCCTTCCATCAGATGAATGGCTTTCTGCGTCTTGGCCACCGAAGCAATGGCCGCCTCCGGCTTCATCGTTTCAAATCTCGGTCTTCCCAGCCAGGTATAATTCCCGATCAGAGCGCCTTTCTTATGCAGCACCTTCATTCCCTGCTCTTCATCAAGCACATTCTGCCCTTCTGCAAAGAAGGCAGCCTCACTTTCTTCTTTTTCCAGAAGGTCTGTCAGCTTCTCGATCATCGGTCGATCCGGCAGTCCCGAGAAGAAGAGATACATCCTTTTCTTCTCCCCGCCCGGCGGTTTCAGAATTCTCGCCTTCGGGCAGCTATCCTTCTGATAAAGCGTCAGTGCATCCTTGATCTCCCGATCGGCGGAAAACCCGCTAGATAAGTCTGTCACATACGCTTCGCTCTGCGCCGAAGAAGCCAGATAATGGTGCAGCCCGTAGCCGCCCCCACCGATCACGGCGGCGGCAATGACTAAGATGCCAATGGTTTTGATACGCATAATGTCCTCGTTGGTAAAATGGATCAGGGTTAGCCCATGGGGCGGCTCGTCCATAGATCGCGGATGCAATCTTAGCTTGAATGATAAATTAGAAATGAGAAATGGTGGTGCGGCGTATAAGAATATAGAAGCGCCGCAGAGTGTAAATAGTGGCGATGCCATGAACTAGCATTCCGGTCACTAGTCACCAGTCACTAGCTACTCATCCCCGCTTTCACACTTTTCGGGGTATCCCTTTCTCGTATCGTCATCGAAAGCGTAGCCGAGGGTCTTTCTTGCACTGCGGTCAGTATCACATAGGCACTGTATGGAAACGACACCTTGGTGCTACGTATTTCTGCTTTCGCACATCCATCATTTATCGGTCTGCAAAGAAGATTTCTCGCTTCGCTCGAAATGACGATACGGGAGTCTAGTCAGCAGTCCCTAGTCACCAGTCACTTCTTACCCTTTATAGATTCCAATAGGCGAGCCCTTCACCCCTGATTTCCTTAGGATCGTAGATGCTCTTCACATCAAAGAGGAGCGGTGTCTCTTCCTCCGGACAGGTCACAAAAAGTGAGCGAACCTCGGCCGATGAGAGTGCTTTGAATTCTTTATGGGCGACAAGGACGGCAATGACATCCGCATCCTTGACTGCGGAAAGCGGCACAAGCGGCACATGATAAAGACGTTCAAAGTCCGCCTGATCCGCCGCCGGATCGACAGCGATGGGATCAAAGCCCATCTCCTTGAGGCCATGGAAAATATCGACAGCCCGGGAATTTCTGACATCCGGGCAGTCCTCCTTGAATGTCATGCCCAAAAGATAGATCTTCGCATGGCGCGTATCTACGTGGTTTCGGATCATTTCCTTCACCATCTGCTTCACCACATAGCCCGACATGCTGTCATTGATGCGACGTCCTGCGCCAATGATCTTCGAGTGATAGCCCAATTTCTCCGCCTGATAGATGAAATAGTACGGATCGACCCCGATGCAGTGACCACCGACCAGCCCCGGCCGGAAACCGAGCGCATTCCACTTCGTATTCATCGCTTTGAGCACCTCATTCGTATCGATGTGCATCAAATGGAAGGCGATCGCAAGCTCATTCATGAAGGCGATATTGATATCGCGCTGTGCATTCTCCACAAGCTTTGCCGCTTCTGCGACCAGGATCGAGGAAACGGGATAAACGCCTGCTTCGATGATGGTGCCATAGACAGATTTCACCGTCTCCAGTGTCTTTTCATCCATCCCAGAAACGATCTTGACGATGCTTCTCAATGTATGGACCTTGTCGCCCGGATTGATACGCTCCGGCGAGTAGCCGATCTGGAAATCGGCTCCCAGCGTCATCCCCGATTCCTTTTCAAGGATCGGAGCGCAGATATTCTCTGTCACCCCCGGATAGACCGTCGACTCATAGACGATGACTGCGCCTTTTTTCATATGCGATCCCACAATGCGTGAAGCAGACTCGACCGGCGAAAGATCCGGCGTCTTATCCTGATTCACCGGTGTCGGCACTGCGACCACGATGAAGTCGCCCTCAGAAATCTTCTGAGGGTCATTCGTGAATTCGACCGTGCTCTCCTTGACCGTTTCATTTCCAAGCTCATTCGTCGGATCGATGCCTTTACGATAAAGCGCGATCTTCTCCTCGGATAGATCATAGCCGATGACGCGGAAATGCTTCGAAAAGGCATGTGCCAGCGGAAGGCCGACGTAGCCCAGACCGACGACGACAATAGTATGAATGTTCTTCATGATATGCTTTCCTCTTTTTAAGAGCCAATATTCGAAAACGGGGATGAGAGCCATACTCAAGTGACTGGTGACTTGGATACCACTTCCGAGCATCGCCATGATTGCTACGCCGCGGCGCTTCTGATCTTTTATGTACCGCACCGCCCCGTTGAACCTTCTGCCTATCGAACCTTTTGGACCTCGTTTTCTCACCCATTGTAATTCGAGAAATAGTACGAAAGCGCAAGCCAGAAGGTATGATTTCTGCCGCCCTCTTCGAGATCCTTGAGATTATAGTATTCTGCCTGCAAGAGCCAGTCCGGCTTTACGGTGTAGTAGATACCGGCACCGATGCCTTCGAAGCCGTCCATGTAATCCGCAAGTCCGTTCATGGTATGTGACACATACGTGGTATATGGCTGGTGATAGTATTTCAGGAAATAGTATGCATTTCCTCTCCGCCATGTGTTCTCTTTCCCACGAGTAAGGGATACCACATAGCCCTTCTCGCTCGTTCTCTCATCTTCCCCGAGAAGTCCCATGAGGCCCAGATCGTAGAGACCGCCAAGCGGACGATGAACATTCAGCATATAGATGTTCCTCTCTCCCCTGTCCTTGAGATCGAAGCGATAGAGCCCCGCTCCCAGCGTATAGATGTCATGCGTGGTCGATGCCTCAGCGGCTGCCGCGAAGCCTGCATGCTTGATCGTCCCCGCTTCTGCCATGTAGGAGAAAGGCTCCTTGCCGGAGACACGCACCCCGGTGAACCTGCTGTCGTAAATATTTCCTTCCGCCAGAAAAGAGCCGAAAGCCCCGGCATCTACCTGTGTGCTTCCCACCTTGCCGGTCAAGTACCAGCGGTCAATATCCATCCAGCTGTCCTCCCCCTTACCGCTTAGGATCTTTTCATTTTCCAGCATGGAAATGAAATGCCAGTTGTCATCGATATTGTAATCTCCATAAATCCTGACACGCGCGTGGCTTCTGTCTCCGATAGACTTGTAGCCGCTGTGAGCGCCATAGTCCACACGCGCCTCCCCATCGATCTTGAATCGCTTCTCCGAAATCTTCGGCGTTTTGACCTCGGTGGATGCCTGCATGTATGATGATTCTCTGTCGAAATAACCGATAGCAGACAGCTCATCCGCATACTCTACGCGGCGGCGTGCGAGACGCTCCCAGTCATCTGAAGTGATCTGATCCATCTCGTGCATGAGCTTCCTGCGGAGAGCTTCTCTTTCCTCGCTGCTCCGCGGCACAAGAAAGGGCGTGCTCGGTACCACGGTGCCGTCAGCGGACATACCATTCCCTGCCGCCTTGGCGGCAGAAGAACTGCCCGATGCTGCCGAAGAAGCCTCCCCCCTGCTGCCGGTATCCCCTGCTCTTTGATTCGTGAGAAGGAATCCATTGCCACTGTTCATGCAGCGGCTGATCTCTTTCGCATACAGCTTCTCGTAATTCTTCGTCGCCGCCTCATAAGATTTCCGCGCATTTTCGAAACGATCGCCGAGAATCTCCACCTGCAGCTCATCATCAAGCGCCATGAGGACCGTCTTCGTATACTGCGCAGCGAGGGCTTCTGCCTCCGGTGTCGGATGGGACGGATCGCTGCTGCTTGCCAGCGAGAGTGCATATGCTTTCACCTCAGCGGCAAGCCTGTCGAGCCAGCGATCTGACTCCTTCCTGTATGGTGCAAACCGGTCCGGATCATGCTCTCCCTGATAGTACAGAAGGACATTCCTGCGCGCCATCGACGCCTTCTCATACGTTTTGGCAAAGGCCGCCTCCGGATCTCTAGGGACAGGCATCCCTCCAAGCTGCGAAAGGGAAATGATCAGACGATCCTTTTCTTCATCCCACGCAGGAAGCATCCGCTGACGAATAAGGTAATGTGCCTTCAACGCCTCATAGTCCCCCGCGGATGTGGAAAGCGCCGTCCGCGCTTGATTGATCGGAATATTCGCGATGACACGCGCCTGTGCATCCTCGACCGCAAGCTCTCCGATCTCCCGCTTCACCGTTTCGCCAAGGCCTTCGCCTGCGAGCAGCAGCTCCCGACCAAGCGCCCGTGCATCCTCACGGCAATGAGCCTTTTCCTCTGCCGTATAGCGGTCCATCGTCTCTCTGACCTGCGCCCTTTCCTTCTCCTGATGCTGCGCGATCGGGTCAATGTCTGCCGCCTGCATCACCCCGCAAGGCAGAAAAGCCGCCAGAGACAGGCAAAGTGTCATGCCCATTTTATTCATATGATTCTCCTGTGATTCAGGATAGACAGACATATCGACACCTCAAGCATCATGGTAGCGATACCTTCTGCCGTTTCCCCTGAAGAAAATACTCATTCACGTTACATATACATATGTATTATTATAATGATGTACCCCCCATTGTAAAGTTGACAATGGGTCGTCTCTCTGTTTCAAAAAAATGATAGATTCATCTATTCTCATCATATTTCCTTTGCCTTTTTCCTTCTTTCCTTATATACTATAAAAGGCATGATTATGCACTGCCACGCTGAGGTTCACACTTCACACTTCCTCTTCATGAAACGAGGTTCAACCCATGAATATGACACACGAAGAACTCTTCGTAAAAATTCTTGACCAGATGCCCTTCGGCGTCTACTGCGTCGATACGGATCGCAAGATCTTCTACTGGAACAAAGGCGCAGAACGCATCAGCGGCTACAAAGCGGAAGACATGCTCGGCAAGCACTGCTTCGAGAGCCACCTGGATCATATCGATGAGACCGGCACCCACCTGTGCCATGCTATGTGCCCGCTCGTCGCGACCATTTTCGACGGACTATCCCGTGAAAAAGCCGTCTGGCTGCGGAGCAAAGAGGGCGATCGAGTCTCTGTCCTCGTTCACACGGAGCCCCTCTTTCAAGACGGAAAGACGCTGGGCGCTATCGAGTACTTTTATAAGATATAAATAGAGTGACTGGTAAATAGAGTGACTGGTGGCTAGGGACTAGTAGCTAGGGATTAGGGATTAGGAGTCTCTAGTGCCTAGTGACTGGTGACTACATGCCATCTGCGGGCATCGCCCTTTTTATACTTCGCGGCGCTTCATAATTTTTTGCGCCGCACCACCATTCCTCACTCCTAACTAGAGAGTAGAACTTTCACCCGCAATCAAGGGGCAGCACGCCCTAGGGGCTAACCCTGAACACCATGACTATCACTACGACAAAGGCGGTGACGAACAATGAATAAAGATGTTTCACTTGACGTAATCAATCATTCTATACAAAACAGCATACTGCACGCTATGCCCGGAGGCATTTTTATTTATCGGGCGGATACCCATGACATCCTGTATGCCAATGATCGTTTTCTTGCCATGCTTGGCTATGACAGCCTGGAAGCGCTGACTCAATCGCGCGGCCATACCTTCGATGACATCCTCTCTGCCTCCGACAAAGAGCGTGTTTTCCTAGAGATCGAACATCAGCTGCGGCAGAGCTTGATCGGATTCGTTGATTTCAAAGCCATCACAAAACAGGGTCCTCTCCGATACATGGAGATTTTTTGCCGTACCACCACACTTCCGAACTATGGACATGTGATTGTGGCCTTCGCCGTCGATGCAGAAGCGAAGTACCTGACCTACTCTACCGACCGGCTGACAGCGCTCCCGGGGCAGCGTCGTTTCCTTGAATATGCAGCCAAATGGTTCAAGCTTGCCAGCATGAATCCGGCATCACCGCCGATTGTGATCCTTTATTTCAATCTCTGCCACTTCAAGTCGTACAATATCCACTTCGGCCTTGATGCCGGTGATGCCCTCCTGCTCCATATGGCGGAGACGCTCAGGGAATGCTTCCCGAATGATTTCATTGCGCGCTTCTCTGATGATCATTTCGTCGTCCTCACCTATGACATAGATCTTCAAAACCGCGTCATCGATGCCCACAAGAAGCTGCTTTCCATGTACATGCGTTCCCCGCTCGAAGTGAAAATCGGGATCTATCAGGTAGAGGATCTCTCGATCACGCCGAGCAAGGCCTGCGATCTTGCGAAGCTCGCCTGTGACAGCATCAAGGATCGCCTTGACGTCTTCCTCTGTGAGTACACCGCCAAGGTGCAGCGCGCCGTCCTCATTCGTGACTATGTCATCGATCATCTGGATGAGGCCTTTTCCAAAGGCTATATTCAGGTCTACTACCAGCCTGTCATCCGCTCCATCTCGAAGACGCTATGCGGCCTCGAAGCACTGGCTCGCTGGATCGATCCCGTGTACGGATTCCTGAAGCCGAGTGAATTCATCCCGGCTCTTGAAAATTCACGCCAGCTCTACCAGCTCGACCTGTACATCTTAGAAGAGGTCTGCAAGCGCCTCCGCGCCTGCCTGGATGACGGCATACCTGTCGTCCCGATTTCCATCAACCTCTCCCGCATGGACTTCCTCACCTGTGACATCTTCACCGAGGTGGAAAGACGAACCCAAAAATACCAGATCCCCCACCACCTCCTCTGCATAGAGATCACGGAGAGCATGTTCGTACAAAACGCACAAGAGATCCGCATCATTCTCGATCACTTCCGCGAGGTGGGCTATCAGGTCTGGATGGATGACTTCGGAAGCGGCTACTCCTCACTGAATGCGCTCAAGGACTATCACTTCGATGAGCTCAAGATCGACATGGACTTTCTGTCGAATTTCACGCAGCGCTCAAAGGATATCATCCAGTCCACCATTCATATGTCAAAAAAGATCGGCATTCGTACGCTGGCAGAGGGCGTGGAAACGGAAGAACAATTCCGCTTCCTCCGAGATATCGGCTGCGAAAAGATCCAGGGCTACTTCTTCGGCAAGCCGCTCCCCTTCGATGAGATGAAAGCCCATATCCTTCTGCAGCATATTGATATTGAGACAGAAGAGCTCACAGCATATTATGAAAAAGCAGGCGATATGGACTTCACGACGGATGAGTCACTCGCGATCGTAGAGACCATGGAGGATGGCAAGCTCTATTTCCGCTTCGCCTCCCCAGCCTACCAAGACGTACTTGCTTCCGTCGGTGCACCCACACCGCGTGACAGTGAAGCCCGCCTCAATATGCCGGAGAGCCCGATCCGTAAAAAAATCGCGCGTCTGCTCTCCCATGTCTACGATTCCGACCAGCCCTATGCCATCACCTATACCATCGATGATCAGTATCTCTGGCTGAAGGTGCAGAAGATCGCCCAGCTCGGAAAACGCTTCCTCTTGCGCTGCAAGCTTCTCAATATCACACGCAATGCCATCCAGATCGAGCAGATGAAAGTGAACGGTCTTGAAAAGGATCTCTACGACCTCTACCATGCCATCGTTATCAATGATCTTGACCGCGGTACCTGCCAGCCTGTCGTCTTCTGCCGGGACTACCACAAGTTTCATCCCGGTCACACCTACAGTTACCGCACAGCAATGCGTGCTTTCGGATATCTCTCCATTCAGAAAGAAGACCGCCCTCGCTATGAGCGCTTCATGGATGCGGACACCATCTCCGATCGCCTTTCTGCACATGGCGGCACGCTCTCTGAATATTTCCGCACCCTGACGCCGAACGGCTTCGTCTGGTGTCAGCATGTCTTCATCGCCATCCCCGACACCAATTGCCGTATCTTCCTTCACACGGTCAAGCCCGCCGCCCCGAATAACCTCGCCATGGAAAAAGGTCTTGTCAAGCTGTATAACGAGATCAAGAAAGACTGGTGACCTGTAATCGGTGACTGGTGATAGGACCGGCAGCATTGAGGGAAACGCTGATTAAATCACAGAGCCAGATTCTACAAGAATTTTTATACATAGCTTCGTCATAGCCTTCCCTAAATAGCTCGCTATTCTCGTCAGGTTATTCCTCGCTATGCATAAAAGTTCAAGAGTAAAATCTGACAACGATTTAATCAGTGTTTCCCTAGAACAGCAAAAGGCTCTCCGTACAAGCATTGCGCGAGAGAGCCTTTTTTCATGTGCCGATCTGCGCTATAATATAGGATATCAATTTTAACGTAAAGCGGTGTGACCGGAGATCAGAGTAGACCATGTAGAGCACTTTCCTCAAAAAGGATCTTCCCGCCAATGGGAAAACGGGACTGCCATTTCCTTACTCATGACATCTCCGGATCCCCCACACTTTTTTCAGGAGATACCCATGACAGAATCCACACGATGCACCATCATCGTCAATCCGACGTCCGGACGCGAACGAGCCCCGCGCTATATCCCGCTCCTCCATACGACACTGGCAAAGCGCTATGACAATATCACGATCAAGCTGACTGAAAAAGCCGGAGATGCCACGGAATTTGCACGCATCGCCGCAGAAAAAGGACGTGACGTCATCTGTATGGGCGGTGATGGCACGATCAATGAAGTCATCAATGGCATGGTACCCGTAGGAAGTCACTCCGCCTTCGGTTTTATCCCTTTCGGTACAGTCAATGACCTCGCCCGCGCTCTCCACATCCCGCGCTCCCCGCAGGGAGCCATCCGCATGCTCGAGCATGCCGTCAAGACGAAGATCGATGTCGGCAAGATCAATGACCGCTACTTCATCAACGTTGTCGCCGCCGGTCTCATCTCTGAAGCAGTCAGCGAGGTCTCCATCAAAGAAAAGACCCTCTTCGGATCGCTCGCCTACTTCATGAAAGGCATGCAGGTCTTGAACAGGCAGAAATCCTACCACTTCAAGATCGAAGAGGAAAATGGCACTGTTATTCAAGTCTCCTCTCCTTTGATCGCTGCCATGCTGACCGACTCTGCCGGCAGCTTCCGCAACCTCATCCCGCCGGAGGATCGCAATAAAGGCATCATCAAGCTCTGCCTCTTCCACGACTTCGCCTGGCTGAATGCCATCAGGCAGGCACCGAAGCTCCTCGCCGGTTTCCAGATGGGTCCTGACTTCGTCACGGTCGTCGGTATCAAAAAAGCGCATATCTCCATCAATGAAGGCGATACCCTCTCGACCAATGTAGACGGAGATAAGGGACCGAATTTCCCGATCGACCTTGAGATCCTCCCCTCCCGTCTCCCCGTCTTCGTCCCCGCGCACGGGGACGACAATGCGACGCATCTCCCCCACTT
>ERZ1023830.141-NODE-141-length-24010-cov-14.430641_pt1 | contig 24010 bp, 37 predicted proteins | sample MGYA00380381_ERZ1023830 | MGnify/ENA primary metagenome ERZ1023830 (study PRJEB33179, sample SAMN07449067) | human gut metagenome | biome: Human-gut; feature: Human associated habitat; material: Faeces | host: Homo sapiens | place: India:Kasaragod | collected... | reverse complement strand
TTTTGTTTTTTTTTTTTTTGTTTTTTTTTTTTTTTTTTTTTTTTTTTTTTTTTTTTTTCTTTTGGGTTGGTGGTTGGAGATTCTGCCGGTTGTAAGCCTGTACGACTTTGTTGCAGTAACCAAATCGGCAAAACTTGTAATTGGATAAAATCTTCTTATCCACTTCAATCCGTAAAATTAGTAAAAAGAAAGAAAAAAGCGGCTCATTCCATCTTAAATTTATGGAACGAGCCGCTTTTTATTTATAATTAGTCTATATAATAGGACCTTAGAATCCTAATTTTTTTGCGATGTGTGCAGGGATTGCTTTCTTGTTCACCAGTATGTTCATGGTTTTGTATTTGGCAAAAGCTTTAGATGCATACCAGATACCTTTGTACTTGCCGCTTAATCCCCATGAGTTTTTCACCATGTAGTATTCTTTGCCGTTCTGGTCTTTAGCGATACCGTAGATAAGCATTCCGTGGTCATCGGTAGTTTCCCAGTTGTCGAATGCTACCTGACGCATTTCCTGAGTCACTTCAATTTCAGGAAGCGGTTTGCTGGTCAGTTCCTTGCGCTTGTCTGCTTTGCTCAAGCCCAGCCAGTGTGCCATATCTGAACCAGTCAGTTCGGCTCCTTTTTCTGCATTCGGACATACGGCAATACCGTCGCGGGTAAATCCTTCTTCGCTGACATCAGCTCCCCATGCGAAAGTATATCCGTTGTTGATGGCATTGTCCATCACTTCCATCAGTTCATCGATAGGCAAGTTGTAAGACAATGCGTTGCGCCAGTTGTCCTGTACCTCGATGCTGAAGGTCTGGTAGAAAGGATGATGTGTGTAAGAAGTCAGTGATACATAGTCGTTCATATTCAGTCCAAGCACTTCATCTGCAAATGTTCTCGGAGTGTAAGTCTTTCCTTTGTAGGTAAATTCTTTTGGACATTCTCCCAGGTAAGTATCGTAAATGGCTGTGACGCCTTTTTTCCATACCGGACTCAGTTTGCTCTGATTGCCTTTTCCAATAGCTTGTACGTATGCTCCAGCTACCGCATCCAGCTCATTGTGGTTAGGCAGTGAGTCACCGTATTCGATACCCGGCATTACGTCCTGAGGAACCATACCGTAATTCTTGTAGCAGAAAACGATGTCTTCAAAGCTTCCGCCCGGTGAGAACGAAGCATCTCCGTGATAGCGTACATAATTTACCGCACGGTCTTCCATGGTTTTGTGCACTACAAACATTTCAGAAAGGTCAAACTCTCCTTTTCCTTCACGCAGCAATTCTGATTCCAGAAATCCAAGGCTGGAGAATGACCAGCATGTACTTGAACGATTCTGGTTCTTTATGGAAGTAATAGGGTTTTCTTTTACGGTTGTAAATACGAATCCTTCTTCAGCTTTGTCTTTCTTCGGATTTTTTGCATAGATGTTACCAAAGCAAAGTCCTGCAACAGCTACTAAAATTAGTTTGTTCATTGTTTTGATCTTTATGGTTATAGGGTTAATAAATACGTAATTATTCATTCATGATGGCTTCTACCTCATCAAACGTGATGGGGATACGTTTTTCGCCCAAGAATCTGGAACCGTTTTCGGTAATTAGAATGTCATCTTCCAGGCGGATACCTCCGAAGTCCTTGTATTTTTCAATTTCGTCGAAATTCAAGAAATTGGTGTGTAGTTTTTCTGCCTTCCATTTATCAATCAAGGCAGGGATAAAGTAGCATCCCGGTTCATCGGTAATGACAAAACCCTTCTGGAGTTTTCTTCCCATACGGAGCGAAGCCAGTCCGAACTGAGTGGATGGTTGCACTTCTTCGTCATAGCCCACGTAGCACTGGCCTAAGTCTTCCATATCGTGTACGTCCAGTCCCATCATGTGTCCCAATCCGTGCGGCAGGAATAAGGCGTGAGCACCTGCAGCTACAGCTTCATCGGTATTTCCTTTCATCAAGCCCAGTCCTTTCAGCCCTTCTGTAAGTACCTTACATACTTTCAGGTGTACCGACTTGTATGTCACTCCTGGTCGTGCCAGTTCCAGTGCCTTGTCATGGCAGGCAAGTACGATGCCGTAGATGTCACGCTGGCGACCAGTAAATTTTCCTCCTACAGGGATTGTACGGGTATGGTCTGAACAGTAATAATTCATCAGTTCGGCTCCTGCATCCGTCAGCATTAGTCTGCCTTCTTGCAAGATGTGACTGTGGTCGTGATTGTGCAGGGTCTGTCCGTTTTGTGTAAGGATAGTGGCAAATGAAACCATTCGTCCGTAAGAGGAAGCGATGCCGTCAAGCACTCCGGCTATGTATTGTTCGGATACTCCCGGTTTGCACAGACGCATGGCAGCTGTATGCATTTCATATCCTACGTTGCAGGCCTTGTCAATTTCCGCGATTTCACATTCTTCTTTTACTGAACGCAACGATACGACTGCCTTAATCAGTTCAAGAGAAGCATGTTTCTTGGTCATGGATGCCCGGATACCTGTCAAATCTTCCAGTAGCATCATGTTGTCATAACGATAGGGAGGGAGGAAGTGGATTTTTCTTCGCTGGGCGATGGCTTTTCCCACAAATTCCTTCAACATGTCGAAAGGATAGCTCTTCTCGACTCCCACCTGTGCGGCCAGTTCTTTTACACTGGGCTGCGGACCCATCCAGATGATGTCGTCCATGTCGACGTCGTTGCCAAAGAAATAATCTTTGTCATTATCTATGTCGATGATGCCGGCATAACCTGGGTGTGAATGTCCGAAGAAATAGACAAAAGAACTGTCTTGTCTGAACTTGTATGTGTTGTCGGGATAGTTGGCCGGTGCTTCATTATTTCCTAAAATAAGAATGATACCGTTGCTCATCTTTTCCCGCAGCGCTTTCCGACGTTTTTGATAAGTAAGAGAATCAAACATAGTTATTTCTTTTTGATGTAATGTTTGTGAAAATAATGTTGCAAATGTAGTAAATAAAATAGAAAAAATGGCTGCGGTGTAATGGAAAAACATATATTTGCAATTACCAAGATTACTTTAAAAACTGAGGTCGTATGAATCTGGATTTGCAAAAAACAGGGTTGGTTCTCGAAGGAGGAGGTATGCGAGGGGTGTTTACTTGTGGAGTCTTGGATTTCATGATGGATCACCACATGCAGTTCCCTTATGTGATAGGTGTGTCAGCAGGAGCTTGTAATGGATTGTCGTATATGTCCCATCAGCGAGGGCGGGCAAAGTTTAGCAACATCGATATGCTGGCAGAATATCATTATATCGGTTTGAAATACCTCTGGTATCAGCATAGTATTCTGGATCAGCATTTGCTTTATGACTTGTTTCCCACCAAGATTCTTCCCTACGATTTTCAAGCCTATTTTAATAATCCTGCCCGTTTTGAAATGGTAACGACCAATTGCGTGACGGGAAGGGCTTGTTATCTGGAAGAGAAAGAAAACCGGGATGGCTGGAGATTGGTGGATATTGCCAAAGCTTCAAGCAGTCTTCCGTATGTCTGTCCGATTACATACGTAGACGGGCGTCCGATGCTCGATGGAGGTATTGTTGATTCTATACCTGTCTTGCGGGCCATGAGTCAGGGCTATGAAAAGAATGTAGTAGTTCTCACTCGTAACAGAGGCTATCGTAAGACTGAAAAAGATATTCGGGTTCCCCGGTTTATTTATCGCCGTTATCCTCGGCTGAGGTTAGTGCTTAGCCGACGCTGTGCGGTGTACAATGAGCAGTTGGAAATGGTTGAGAAGTTAGAAGATGAAGGACGTATCATAGCGATTCGGCCGGAAAAGAAAGTGGTGGTGAATCGTATCGAGAAGGATATCAAGAAGCTGACTGAATTATATGAAGAAGGATATGCCTGTGCGGAGAGAGTGTTGACACCCTATTTGAAAGTATAGGGCATAAAAAAATCCGGAATGAACTTCCGGATTTTTTTATTATTTATTTTGCGAAGCTGACTGCGCGGGTTTCACGGATAACCGTAATCTTAACTTGTCCCGGATAAGTCATTTCGTCCTGAATCTTCTTGGCGATTTCAGTTGATAAGCTTTCTGTCTGTTTATCGTCAATCTTGTCGGCACCGACAATGACACGCAACTCACGACCAGCCTGGATAGCGTAAGTCTTGGTTACACCCGGATAAGACATAGCCAATTGTTCGAGGTCATTCAGACGTTTGATGTAAGCCTCTACAATTTCCCGGCGTGCTCCCGGACGTGCACCAGAGATAGCGTCACATACTTGTACGATAGGAGCCAGAAGGCTGGTCATTTCTACTTCGTCGTGGTGTGCACCAATGGCATTGCAGATATCTGCTTTTTCTTTGTACTTTTCAGCCAATTTCATGCCCAACAGTGCGTGTGGCAATTCCGGTTCTTCATCGGGCACCTTACCAATATCATGTAGCAGTCCGGCACGTTTTGCTTTTTTCGGGTTCAGACCTAATTCAGAAGCCATTACTGCGCACAAGTTAGCTGTCTCACGTGCATGCTGCAAAAGATTTTGTCCGTATGAAGAGCGGTATTTCATTTTACCGATAATACGAATCAGTTCAGGATGCAATCCGTGGATACCCAGGTCGATTGTAGTACGTTTACCTGTTTCAATGATTTCGTCTTCCACTTGCTTGCGTACTTTTGCAACCACTTCTTCAATACGTGCCGGGTGAATACGACCGTCAGTTACTAGCTGATGCAAAGCCAGACGTGCAATTTCGCGGCGTACCGGGTCAAAGGCTGAAAGTACGATTGCTTCCGGTGTGTCATCCACTACAATCTCTACACCTGTAGCGGCTTCCAGTGCGCGGATATTACGTCCTTCACGTCCGATGATGCGTCCTTTGATTTCATCCGATTCAATGTGGAATACAGTGACAGAGTTTTCAATGGCAGTTTCAGTAGCCACTCTCTGAATAGACTGAATTACGATACGTTTCGCTTCACGGTTTGCGGTAAGCTTGGCATCGTCCATGATGTCATTGATGTAAGACTGCGCTTGTGTCTTCGCTTCTTCCTTCAGTGATTCCACCAAGCGTTCTTTTGCTTCTTCAGCTGACAGGCCTGAGATTGTTTCCAGTTTTTCTCTTTCCTGTGCCTGAAGGTTATCTAATTCCTCTTTCTTCTTTTCAATAATTACCAGCTGAGCATCCAGATTTTCTTTGATCGCTTCTGTTTCATTGCGTTTACGCTGAAGTTCTTCGTTCTTCTGGTTGAGCACCATTTCGCGTTGCTTTAACTTATTCTCAGCTTGCTGGATTTTCTGATTACGCTGGGCAACCTCTTTTTCCAAATCCGCTTTTTTATTCAAGAATTTTTCCTTTACTTCCAGAAGCTTGTTCTTCTTGATTACTTCAGCTTCAGTTTCGGCTTCTTTGATAATTGTGTCATATTTTGTCTTTAAGCCGTACTTAAAGAATCCATACGACAATGCCCCTCCCACCAGGAAGGCCACAATTGTTAGTATTACTGTCGTCAACATTATAATTAATTTAAGTATATAAATAAAAAACGCATAAACTCATCCGTTGGGAAAATCCCTTCGAATAAAGCTTATGCGTGAATTTCCTGTTATAATATCTTTCTATAAACCTTCGCCCCGGTCAGGTTGGATACATCTTTCAATATCCTCTTCCAGTTCTTTAAGTTTTTCCATATAAGGTCGGGTGTCATTTCTTCCTTTCATGGATATATTTTCATACGCCAAATCAAGTGCCACCATCTTCCAGTGTTGTATACTGTTGAATTCAGGAAAAGCACTGCGATATTTATTCAGTTTATAGTTAATCTGTTTGGCAGCTTCCCGGTAAGCTTCCTCTTCCGCAGGGAGTATGGACACAGGATACCGTTCGTTGTCAATTAGTAGATTAAATCTCTTTTTTTCGTCCATAAAAGTATATACTTTACCGCATTGTTATTCATTCAGCAAAGCGATGCATTTATCGACTTCACGCACAAGTTTCGCCAGTCTTTGTTTCGTATCGCGGAGGTCATTGTCGTTGATACTGAGTATGCGGGCGTTTTTCAAGTTGATATACTTGGCTTCCAATTCTTTATTATTACATTCCAATTGGGCTATTTCTGCACTCTTTCTGTCAATTTCATTTCTCAATGAGAGGTTTTCTTTTTTCAACTCTTCATAAAGAAACAGCAATTGTCTGAGTTTGCCTTCGAAAGTATGTAACAGTTTTTTGTCCTCTTCCGTCATTCGTATATCAAAAATGTGTATACAAATATACTGTATTGGTTGGAAAATCAAAAATATTTGTTGTGGATTTTATTAAAATTTGTGAGATTTCGTGGGTGTCAAATCTTTGCGAATGGATTTTTTCTATCAGATAATTCTTTTTACCTTTGTCGTTGCATTGAGGTGACATTAAATGCAGTGTTTTTTAATCTTTTAAAAATCAAAAATTTATGTATACAGTAATTAAACGCATGGAAATTTCGGCTTCACATCGCCTGAAACTTTCTTATGAGAGCAAGTGTGAAAACCTGCATGGTCACAATTGGATTATCACCGTATATTGTCAGGCAGAGCAATTGAATGAAGATGGTATGGTAGTTGATTTTACGCATATAAAGGAAGTGGTAAAAGGGCAGCTTGACCATAAGAATCTGAACGATGTGCTTCCTTGTAATCCTACGGCCGAAAATATTGCCCGGTGGATTTGTGAGCAAGTACCCCATTGTGTAAAGGTGGAAGTGTGTGAGTCTGAAGGTAATCGGGTGATTTATGAAAAAGATTAATGAGATATTTTATAGCCTTCAGGGGGAAGGCTTCCATGTGGGTACACCTGCCGTCTTTGTCCGTTTTTCGGGATGTAATTTAAAATGTGAGTTTTGTGACACGCGCCATAAAGAAGGAGTCATGATGTCGGATGAAGAGATACTGGAACAAGTCTGTCAATATCCCTGCAAGACGGTAATTTTGACAGGTGGTGAGCCGGGACTTTGGGTGGATGAAGATTTAGTTGCTGCCTTGCATAAGGCTGGAAAATACGTTTGCATTGAAACGAATGGCACATGTGTACTTCCGGAGTCGATTGACTGGGTTACCTGTTCTCCCAAATTAGGTGCTTCGTTACGTGTCCGTCGTATGGATGAGGTGAAGGTGGTTTTTTTAGGGCAGGATGTATCCCCTTATCTTCAATTAAAGGCTTCTTCTTATTTTTTGCAGCCCTGTTCTTGTCGGAATACGGCAGAGGTCATAGAATATATCAAGTCTCATCCTCAGTGGCGACTGAGTCTGCAGATCCATAAACTGATTGATATTCCCTGAATTCTGTCATACAATTTGTAAGAATAAGCATTTTGCGGAAGTTGTTGTTTTTTAACATCCTTCTCCTCCGTTTTTGTTAATAAACATATTTTTTTGTTTGAAACAGATGAAAAAAAGATACTCCTGCTGAACACTTTCAGCAGGAGTATCACAACACAAAAACTAAACTAGACTTAATCTTGTGAATGTGATACTTCCTGTTGAAAATCAATTAATTATAAATGTTGACTTTTAGCCGACTGGAATAAAAGTGGAATAAAAGATAAAACGCTCTGTTTATTTCTTTGGTTTGGGTGGAGGTGGAATATTCACTGTGCCCGGTACTTCTGCATAATCTTTTCCCATACTCTTTTATTTTTTTGGTTTTGGAGGAGGAGGTACATTGACTGCCTTTGGGTAAGAATTCTGATACCTGTCTCCTGGAATCTTTGTAGTTGTAATCTTCACTTCAGGAGGATATACTACCTTAATTGTCTCATTTTTCATACTGTTATATCGTTATTTTGTGAGTCTTTTTTTGTTGGTGGAGGGACATCTATGTTTTTAGGTATTGCATAATGTTTATTGTGTGTAGTCTTTTTAGAAGCGTCTGATTTTCTTTTATATTTTGGACTTTTTTTATGTATTTGTTTCTTGTTGTTCTTCAGATTTCTCATAATATACTCTGTTTATGTACGTTTCTGCTTCATCATCTATTTTCTTCTGAAATTTTCTTGAGATATTACGTACAAGCCTGTTCATCTGTGACATCTTATCGCATTCCGTTTCTTTTAGCTTGAAGAATTCATCCATAGCTTGTTTTTCGTCAATGATGTCATGGTCTAACCGGTACCAGATGTTTTCAAGCGAGTTCATGTATTTGTTGTAGAAGTCTGCCAACACATCAAGTGATGATAGTTCACTTTCGCCCTGGACGAAGTTTGGAAGTACAGACTTTATTATTGATACAAATCCAATCAGCATAGAAGTGAAGAACGGTACTTTGTCATTCAGGAGGGTTCCTAATGCGCCTGCAGATGCTGTAATTGCAACAAACCCATTATATGCCCTGTTGTACCCTCTTCGTTTATCTGTATATTTCTGGATACAGATGATGTTGGCTTTAGCTTGTTTCAGTTCCTCCCAAATCCTATTCCTGCATATCATGTTATTCAGATGATTCTACGTTATCAATGAAGAAGTTTTTGTTTAATTGAACTTTTATTGTATTTATGACTTTGGCACCTAATTTGTTATTTCCTCTGAACGTAAAGTTTGTTTCCCATCCTATAAATTCCTTTTCATTTTTTGTCCGTATTAATGAATCAAGCCTGTTTTTGTATATTTCAACTTGTTCTTTATTTCCAGCTTCTGAATAATGATCTATAGAAATTGCACAATCAACAGAATCTAATCTATAATTTGTTTTGAAATTTATATTTGAAATCTTTTCTCCATTGACATTAAATAAGCTATCGACATATCCTATATCGACAAATTCATAGCTGTCCCAATCATTCATTGACTCTTTTAAGTATTTCTCAATGCTTTCTCTTGCTTTTTCTTCGTTCGTTTTTTCACTACAAGAGTAGAGTAATGTAGTAGATATTATTATCAAGAAAATTTTTTTCATTGTTATTATCCTATTTTACGTTCATTATTAGCTATTATAAGTTCCGCTTCCAGTTCCTTAATTCTTCTCTGCAGGTTGTTGATGGTGTCCTGCTGGAAGGCTATTGTGTCAATCAGCTTGCTTAATCTGTCGTTTTCGTTTGAAGCAGTTGGCTGTTCAAATGTCAGCAGCATTTCTCCATTACCGCGAAGAAGCCATTCTGCCGAAAGATTGTCAAATGACGACAAGGTTTTGTTTATAAGTTCCAAGTCTATTGTTGTTCTTCTACCGGTAAGGTAATTATTCAATGTTGAATAGTTAAAATCTATTCTTATGGCAAACGCTCTGGGTGTTAAACCGTTGATTGATATGAATTCTTTTATTCTTTCTAAAATATTTGTCATAGTTCTTTCTACATAAACGTTAAATATAGTCAAATGACGATATAAAAATATTCACACGTTTGTATATATCGTCAAATAGCGATACCTTTGCAATACAATCAATCACACATACAAAAATAGAAATTAAAACGAATAATTGAAAATGAAAACTGATGAATTTTTCTACGAAAATGAAGCTGAAAGTCTTAAAGCTGACATCGAAAAAGCCAAGTCTATGACAGAAGAAGAGATGCAATCTTACTTCAATACAGACGACAGCAAGGAAGATTTCATAAGTTTTCTTGAAAATGAACTCAAAGTTTCTGAAAGCCACATTGAAAATGATGATGATTTCAGCAGCGTTGACCCCGGCTTTGCAAGTGAAGCCGATTATTTGAGATACAAATTTGCGTAATAAAAACCTCACTAAAAGTCAAAACCATTATGGAAATTAAACCAACCAAGTATCAGCCAGGACAGAAAGTCTGGACACTTATAGGAATGAAGGCTGAAGAGAAAACAATCAAGGGGATAAATATCTCTGTGGACTCCGATGGAGTGCAGAAGAACTGCTATTACATGGTGGTTCCAAAAGGAAAGGAATTATCCAATGAATCATTTGTATCCTATTCAGAGACAGAACTTTTCTCTTCCAAGGAAGAGATGAGAATGAGTATTTTCGGTGATTGACAAATCAAATCCCGGTGTGGCCTGACCGCCTATCCGGGAACAATAGAGAAGAGTTCCTTGACATCTTTTGGCTGACGGACATACTGGTATGGTATAGTAATTCACCGTGGATAACGGGCGGTCCGACAGAGTGTAGAATTGTAGCAATTCGGCCTATTGTAATAGGTTTTACGATATGATATAGCTGGAGTAGCTTAACGGTAGAGCGCAACACTGGGTTATAAAAAATAGATGAATGCAATAATGATTATCGTTGATGTGAGGGTTCGACTCCCTTCTCCAGTTCTATTCCGAGGTTGTTTAATGGCAGAACGGCACCAGTCTGAGGGCATAAAGATTTTGGGTGCAGGTGGCGGTTCGAATCCGTCTCTCGGAGCGAATTAAAATTTAGTTGTTATGAGAATTTTGTCATATATCTGGTTTGCCATATTGTCTTTTAAAATACTGGCACCGTTTATCTGGTCATTGGCCGTAACATCCTGCTCTTTGGGCTTGTTGTACAGCGCACTTTCTACTCAGGGAAAGTTGCAGGGATTCTGGACGCTTGTGTGCGTAATATTTGTTGTGTGTTCGTTTAACTTGAATGTTGTAACGTGGAAGGAGATATGGAAAAAGTAGTTGAAAGAAAACCTGTTATTGCTACCCTTCGTAACATGAAGGTTGGCAGTGATGAGGTGTTCAATATTGACCAGAAGATTACGGTCATGAATACGATAACTTGCCGTCTTGATAAGGAGAGACGTAATGGTATGAAATGGACTTGCATTTCAGATCGTGAAAAGGGAGTAATAATTGTAACGCGTGTTAGCTGATGGTGTTCGAATTAAATGGGAAGTTTATGACTACAATATTGTCAGATAATACAGCAGGAATGATTCTTGAGAACATACTTCTTGCAATGGAAGGAATAAAGTTCAGCAAGTCTCAGGCATCAGGAATAGTCGGTTCCGAGAACCGGTTGGAAAAGCTTGTTGAGAGCGGTAAGATACGTGCTGAGAAGAAGGCAGATTGTCAGAACGGAAAATGGTTCTGCAATGGTGCTGATGTGTTAAGGTACTGTTCGTACAAGAAGAGACATAAAAAAAGGAACAAGTCTAAAAGCCTGTGAAGGTGGTTATTTTCTACATAAATGTTTACGTTTTAATTTCTTGGTGTACGGACTGGCTTGTGAAAGTCGTCCGTACTATTTTTTCCTGGGCACTTGGTCTAATGGTAGAACATCGGCATAATTCCATTCCATGTTTGTTTGTTAGTGTTAGAAATCTCTATTGTTAGTCGAAGATGCGGGTTCGATTCCCGTAGTGCCCACAATTTACATCTTGTTCCGGTGTTATTCTCATAGTTTTTGTCCGAAAGCCTATTCGGGGTTACGCCAATGGCACCGTGTCGGAACTTCGGACTCTATGGTATCGTGGCGGAATTGGTAGACGCTATGCTCAATAATTGGACTGTCAATCCATAGATGCAAAGAACTGACAACTCATGCAGGTTCGAATCCTGCCGGTACCACAAACCTTTGAAAGAAATCCGTTATTGAATCCGAAAGTAGGGCGAAGATAGCGCAGGGTTTCATCCGCGCGGCATCGGTTAGCCGTTGACTCTATCTGAAAGGTAACGCGAAATCGGAAGGATTGATTGTGTGTGATGTACCCCGGGGAATATGCTCCGGGGTTTTTAATTTACAAACTTATGGATGAAATACTTACTGGTAAGGTTTGTCCTTATTGCGGCAAACCAACTGAATTTGTAGATAGTTCTGTAATCTACGGACGTTCATACGGTATGATTTATCTCTGTCGTGATTGCAGGGCTTATGTCGGCGTACATAAAGGTACAGACCAGGCATTAGGTCGTTTGGCAAATGCAGAATTACGAGAAGCAAAGAAAGAAGCTCACTTCTATTTTGACCAAATAGCCAAGACCAATCTTATCAATAAGATTTGGAAGAAACATATCCCTAATACATCTAACAGAAGTAAGGCTTATTTGTGGCTATCAAGTCAACTTGGGATACCACATGAAGTTTGCCATATAGGAATGTTTGATGTGGATAATTGCAAACGTGTAATAGAGTTGTGTAAGCCTATTTGTGAAACATACGTTAAGGCGTAAAAATGGCGAAGTTTCGGATTGCAAAACTTGACTATCTGAACTACCTTTACAGATGTAAAGAACTAAAAGTCAAACCATTAATATTTTAATTATGGCTGAAAGAAAAGCTAAAACAGAAGTTCCTGAAAAAGATAATCAGGGTACTGGAACAGATGCAGTACAGAATCAACAAGATGATAAGATGTATATTTACAACAGAAGTCGTGAGTGTCCAGAAACAGCGCTTCGTGAGATACAATCAGGTAGGTTAAAAGGAAAGTCTGATATTAATCCTATGTGGCGTATTAAAAAATTAACTGAATTGTTTGGACCTTGTGGTATTGGTTGGAAATATACAATAGACAAACAATGGACTGAGACATGTCCTACTGGGGAAATTGCTGCATTTGTTAACATTTCATTATATTTTAAGTATGAAGAAAAATGGTCTGAAGCAATTATTGGAACCGGTGGTTCATCATTTGTAGCTTCGGAGAAAAGTGGTATGCATATTTCTGATGAATGTTATAAGATGGCGCTTACTGATGCAATATCTGTTGCTTGTAAGGCACTTGGAGTTGCAGCAGACGTATATTGGAGTTCGGATGTGACCAAGTATTCTGAAAATAGTCAGAATAATGAAGAATCAAATCCGAAAGGATCTAATGTATATTCAGGTAAACAGCTAAAGGAAGCGATTGATGAAGTAAGGGCATGTAATAGTCGCTCCGAAATCAATGCTGTGTGGAAAAAATACGCTGCAATGCAAAACAATCTTGAGTTTAAGAACGAGATTCAAACAATGTGTAAAAGATTTCCAAAATGATAGAGTTAGTTAAGTCAGGTGTGGTTTTCAATGAAGAGAACCACACCTATTTCCTGGGCGACAAGCAGCTTTCAGGAATAACGGGAATGATTAAGAGACAGTTGTTCCCGGATAAGTATAAGGATGTTCCTCAGTTCGTCTTAGAAAGGGCTGCAGAAAGGGGAACAAAGGTTCATCATGACTGCCAGTTTGCAGACGTTACAGGATTTGAGCCTGAAAGCCAGGAGGCAGTCAGTTATATTATGATACGTACTGGTGCCGGTTATTCTGCACTTGACAATGAATACACTGTATCAGATGAAGAGCACTTCGCTTCAAACATTGATTGTGTATGGGAGAAGGATGGCACTATAGCACTTGCCGACATCAAGACAACGTATAAGCAGGATATTGAATACCTCGAATGGCAGTTGTCAATATATGCGTACCTGTTCGAAAAGCAGAATCCTGAGCTGAAGGTTTCTAAACTGTACGGTGTATGGCTTTACAATGAAAAGTCAGAGCTTATTCCACTTGTCCGAAAATCTGACGTGGAGGTCAAAAGGCTGTTGCAGTGTGAGATTGAAGGAACACGTTACCTTGATACTGAAACTGCACTTGAACACAAGCAGGATGAAGTACAGCTATTGCCAAAGGACGTGATAAACAAATATCTTGAAGCTGTAGCGGAAGTTGAGAGAATACAGCCGTTCATTGACGGTTTCAAGGATTCGTTGAAACGCGCAATGGTTGAACACGATGTCAAGTCGTGGGACACAGGTGTATTGAAAGCTACCATAACACCTGCAGGAATCAAAAAATCTTTCGACACTAAGAGGTTTCAATCTGAGCATCCTGAGTTGTATAAACAGTACATCAAGGAGACTGAAACTGCTGCATCTATAAGAATCACATTAAGAAAGGAGGAAGAAAATGCTTAATAAGGTAATGCTGATAGGGCATCTTGGAAAGGACCCTGATGTAAGAACGCTTGATTCCGGAACAAAAGTCTGCCAGTTCACACTGGCAACGACGGAAAAGGGATACACGTTGCAGAATGGTACTCAGGTACCGGACAGGACAGAGTGGCACAACATTGTACTATGGAAGGGGCTTGCTGAGGTTGCAGGTAAATATCTTCACAAGGGAGACAAGGTTTTTATCGAAGGTAAAATCAGATCCAGAAGTTATGAAGATAACAGTAAGGTGAAGAGATATATCACAGAGATATTCGCAGATAACATGGAGATTCTTTCCACAACATCTAAGAGTGGTTCACAGAATAATGTTTCTGAAGCTCCATTACCATCAGAAACTCCAAGATTACCATCAGAGACTCCAAGTGATGATTTACCGTTCTGATTATGGAAGCTACTATAATTAAGAAAGACGGTAAGGCCACCATGGACAAGGATTTCAACTTTATGCTAAGCCTTCTCCGTAATGGTGAATATACTCTTACCATCAAGAGAAAGACTAAGCCCAGGACGCTTGACCAGAACGCGCTCATGTGGATGTGGTTCAGGTGCGTGGGTGGTGCCTTACGTGAGTTCACCGGTGAAGCGTATTGGAGTACAAAGGAAGGGGTGGAAACGATACATGACCTGTATTGTAAGAAATTCCTTACGAAGATGGTTATCACCCCGAAAGGTGAGAGGACGGAACTTGCAAGGGGCACAAAGGGACTTAGCACAATGGAGATGTCACATTTCCTGGATGCCGTCAAGACTGATATAATGACTGAATACGGAATACAGCTACCGTTACCTACAGACCAATATTATTCGGCGTTTGCCGCCGAGTACGAAACCAAATATTAAATATGGCAATAATTAAAGATTACGAACCTGAGGAACTGAAATTTGTTCTTCCGGAAGCAGTTCGGGAACAGTTTCCATTGGAACTGCATTTTGAGAAAGCTGAGAGTGAGAAAGACATCCTTAAGGCAGTGAATGAACACTTCAATGCTTTGTTCCCTGAGAACGAGATGGCGCTGCGTTACATGGATGATGTGGAGAAATCGGACCTTCGTGGGAAATACTGCAAGCTTGTAGAGCAGGAGCTTCCTGAAGCTGAGAATGCTTTGTTGAATGCTAAGGAGGAAGCCAAACGCATCAAGACGGATGCTGAGGAAAGGTTGAATTCATTGAGCAAGCAGATTAAGGATTACGCTGCAAAAGTACAGGAAGGAACGGAGGAAAAGAAACTTCCGGCTACAAAGACATTCCGTATCGCTTTGAATGGGTATTTCCTGTATTATTCCATTCTTAACGGTAAGGTCGTACTGGCCAAATCTGAAAAGATTCCATCCTACGATAAATCATCATTGTGGGCTCAGGAAGATAAGAACCGTGTAGCAATGATGGAGCTGTTCGGTCTTGACTTCCCTGCTCCTGAGAAACCTTCTGATGAAGAGTTTGACAAGGAACATGACATGCTTCCAGATAATGATGGTGAAGTTATGGGTGAAGAAGAATTCAATGACGCTGTAGGTGATGAGTAGATTGCAGCATAAGCGTGGCCGCAAGTCCAATTATGCACGTTCTCTTAACAATCCATATTGGGAAAAGGTTGCAAGGAATGTGAGGTTAAGGGATGGGCATAAGTGCAGGATTTGCGGAGCACGCTATCCTTTGGAAGTGCATCACAAGAGATATAAGGTAAATGGTGTTTCAATTGTTGGAAAGGAACTTGAGTACCTTGATTGCCTTGTCACTCTGTGTGCTTCCTGTCACGAAAAAGTTCATAAAGGAATATTAAGTATATGAAGTTTCAATTACGAGATTACCAGCAGAAAGCTAGTAACGCAGCAATATCACACTACAAACTGAAAAACGGTAGAAATTATCTTATGGTATTGCCTACCGGTGCAGGGAAAAGCCTTATCATAGCTGACATAGCAGCAAGGCTGAATGAACCGTTGCTGGTGTTCCAGCCTAACAAGGAAATCCTGGAACAGAACTTCGCAAAGTTGCAGACATACGGAATCTTTGATGCCGGATGCTATTCTGCCTCTGTCAAGAGAAAGGATATAAACAGAATTACCTTCGCCACTATCGGTAGCGTATATAATCACATGGAAGATTTCAAGCATTTCAGGTATATTCTTATTGATGAATGCCATTTGGTTAACCCGACAGAAGGAATGTATGCTGATTTCTTCGCAGCTGCTGAGAGACGTATTATCGGACTTACTGCTACTCCTTACAGATTGTGCAGCACGATGAACGGTTCAATGCTAAAGTTCCTTACGCGTACAAGGCCAAGGGTTTTTTCGGACGTAATTTATTATTGTCAGGTGAGCGAACTGCTTGCAAGAGGATTCCTTACCAAACTGAAGTATTACGACTTGACAAAAATAGAACTTGTGAAAGTCAGAAAGAATTCAACTGGTGCTGACTTCGATGAAGAGAGTCTTTCAGAGGAATTTAAACGTGTTGACCTGTATGGCTATCTGATTAGCATGGTAAGAAGGTTGCTGGCTCCTAAGAGTGGAATACCGAGACGTGGAATACTGGTGTTCACGAGGTTTGTAAAGGAGGCTGAAATGCTAACCAATGAGATTCCGGCCAGTGCAGTGGTCAGTGGAACGACTCCGAAGAAAGAACGTGAACGGATCTTGTCAGATTTCAAGTCCGGAAAGATAAAGGTTGTTGCAAATTGCGGTGTACTCACTACAGGATTTGATTATCCTGAGCTGGATACAATCGTTCTTTGCCGGCCTACTATGTCACTTGCATTGTACTACCAGATGGTAGGTCGTGTTATCCGGCCATACCCAGGGAAGGAGGGTTGGGTGGTTGACCTGTGTGGAAACATTAAAACATTCGGTAAGGTAGAGGATTTGAGGATTGAGCAGCCGGAAAAAGGTAAATGGATGATAAAGACAAACGGGAAACAATTAACCAATGTAATACTATAGATTATGTATGTGATAAGAGGACAGATACCAAGTAAGAGTAACTGTTATAAGATAGTAAATGTCGGTGGTCATGCAAAGCTGGCCAAACAGAAGGTTCTTACTGAATATGAAAAGAATTTCTATATCCAGTGTCCGGAACGTGGTAGGATGGTAAAGGGATATTTCAAGCTGAAAGCAAAGATATATTATTCAAGTAACCGACCGGATCTGGACAATTCTCTTAAGATTCTTCTTGATTGCCTGCAGCAGACCAAGACGATTGATAATGACAGATATTGTGTTCAAATAGACATTCAGAAGTTCATCGACAAGAAGGAACCACGTATCGAATATGAGGTAACTCCGATTGAGTTCTGAAAGTAGGAGGTACTTATGGCCAGACCAAACAAGCAGGGAATTGATTATTTCCCATTTGATGTTGATTTTTTCTCAGACATAAAAATCAGGAAGATTGCAAGGGCATGCGGTTCACAGGCTACTTCCATACTAATCTGCCTGCTGTGTAATATCTACAAGGATAAAGGGTATTACATTTTGTGGGATGAAGATTTGCCTTTTGTTATTGCTGACACTGTTGGGGTTTCCGAGGGCGCTGTAAAGGAAGTTATATTGAAGGCTCTGCAAGTTGATTTTTTTGACCAGGACATATACAATAAGCATAATGTACTTACCTCGTTAGGTATTCAGAAGCGATTCAAGTCCGCGGTTTACAAGAGAGAAAAAATTGAGTACATTGAAGAATATATGGTTTCTGATGTCAGAAAAATAGTTTCTGACGTCAAAAACCAAGTTTCTGATGTCAGAAGTACACAAAGTAAAGTAAAGAAAAGTAGAGTAAAGAAAAGTAAAGAAAATGATAAAGAAATATCTCCAGAAGGAGATACAAAGAAAGACGAGCTTTCTTTGAATCCTCATCCGCAAATAGAGCATGTTGATTTTGTCAGATTGCAGGAATACTTCAATACTACTTTCAACGGTAAATTGTCAATGGTCGTGAACATGACCGAAGCAAGGCGCAAGGCTGTCAAGGCAAGAATAGCCCAGTACGACAAGGAAACTGTATTCACCGTATTGAAGAAGGTGGCTGCCAGTCCATTTCTTTTAGGGTGTAACGACAGAAACTGGAAGTGCGATTTTGACTGGATTTTCAAGGCTGGAAACTTCACTAAGATATTGGAGGGTAATTATGACGAAAAACGAAATAACAATACGGCAGGAGGCAGAAAGGAATCAGTTAGCCGTCTTAAAGGCCTCGCCGAAGCAATACTTACAGATTCTGAAACCTAAGAGTATCGATGATGTTTTTGCATCATCAGTGCCGGCACTTGTAAAAGTTGCCATGGAATTCGGAGAAAATCATGCACGTGCAATTGTTGTGATATTGCTGTCGGAGGTTGTGGATTTCTTCAATGCGTCAAATACAATGAATGATTCACAGGTAGCCATTACAACTGATTTAATTATCGAGGAATATCCGTATTTCAAGATTGATGATTTGAAGTTGGCTTTCCGAAATGCTATGAAGGGTAGATACGGAGAGATATATAATCGTCTGGATGGCTCTGTTATCATGGGATGGCTGAATCAATACAATCGTGAGAGATGCGCTAAGGCTGACGTAATATCGTACAATGAGCATAAGGTAAGAGTTCAGGAGGAATCTGGGTTGTATTATGATGATTACCGCAAACAATTGAAGGTTCTGGCATCACATGGAGACAAGAGTGCACAGGAAGCGCTCCGTAGATCTGATGATATACTTTCCTTCATGAAAGAGAAGAAACTTGAAAGACTGAAAAAACAGCTTGAAGAGTATGACTGCAAACATAAGGGTGTATGAAATAAAGTTCAACAAAAAAGGGCTTAGGAAAAAGGATGAGATATGTAGTCATTTTGAATGGTACAATGTCCATCTTACAGTTAACGGACATTGTATTGTACGTGTTAGCATGGATAAGATGAATGCGTTTGAAAAGACTGTTGAACGTGAATTTATTTCAGTGATTAAAAGGCTATAAAATGGCGAAGTTTCTGTTTGCAAAACTTGTCATTCTGAACTATCTTTACTGATGTAATAAACTAAAAGTCAAACCAATAAATATAAAATTATGGCAGAAATTCAAAAACTTCCGGTGATGCTCATACGGACGTCACCTATGAATCCTCGTAAAACTTTTGATGAAGCGAAGATTGAGGAACTCGCTCAGAATATTGAAGAACAGGGCTTGTTACAGCCTATCACAGTCAGGAAAATCAGCGATGAAGAAACACATATTGATGAAGAAACCGGCGAGGTTGTATCTGTAGAACCGAGGTACGAGATTGTATGCGGTGAAAGACGTTTCCGAGCATGGAATATGCTGGCTAAAAAATCTGACAAGTACAATGAAATACCTTGCATAGTAAGGGAAATGACTGACGAACAGGCTTTCGACGCTATGATAACAGAGAATTTGCAGCGCCAGGATGTAGATCCTGTTGAGGAAGCGATAGCATTTTCCCTTCTTCTTGAAAATGGAAATGCTGTTGAGGACATTGCTGTCCGATTCGGTAAGTCAATCAGATTCATTCAGGACAGAGTTAAGCTGAAAGGGCTTATTCCTGAGCTTATAGATATGTTAAGACAGGAACTTATCCCAATATCAGGAGCAATGTTGCTGGCTAAACTCGATATAGATGCGCAGAAAGAATTCTATAATGAGAACGTGAATGGTGAGAGTGCTGCAAGCATATCTGATATAAAGGAATATATTGATGACTTGTTCTGTGTTATTGATAAGGCACAGTTCTTTTCTGAGGATAATTTCAGTGATTCGATTCCATCATGTTCCGGATGCATCAATAATACGGCAAATCATGGGTGCCTTTTCTATGAAATGAAAGGAAAGGAACAGAAGTGCATTAATCGTGAATGTTTCGAGAAGAAGCAGCAGGAATATGTCAAATACCGTGTCATGAAGGAGGCTGACAATCTTGTTAAAAAGGGAGAGCCGCTGACATTCGGAAAATCAGTCATTCTAATTGAATCTCCAAAATCATGGGATAATGAAAATGAGAAGAAGAGAAAGGAAGATGCAGTTAGGATGTACAATGATATGGGCTTTGAGGTAGTGTATGATAACGTATTCGACCATCAATGCTGGTATAATGAGGGTGATGAAAGGATTGCAGAGAAGCTCGAAAATAATGAGTTGTATAGATGTATTGAGGTACTTAATTATAGAAGACCTGAATTCAAGGTTTCTTTTTATTATCTCAAGAAATCTTCATCTGTTAAAGGTGCTTGTACTGTATCAAAGCAGATTGAGGCAGAGAATATCAGACAGAAGATTAAGCGCAATAAGGAACTCATGGTTGAGAAGTCAACTGAAACCATGCGTAAATGGGCAGATGATATGACTGACTATACAAGCAAATCCGATGGAATGACATTGAACGAGCAGACAATTTTGGATGTGTTGGTGTTGAAGAATTGTGGGTATCAGTTCCTTAATTCAATAGGACTGAAAACAGGTCAGATGGATATGGTGAAATATGTTACAGATAATGCTAAGGATAGAAACAGATGGTACAGAGAATTTATTCGTACAAAATTATCTGAAGCTTCTGTAATGTATGACAGTCAGTTGAAGGAATTGCAGAATATGCTTTTCAGCGAGCAATATCCTGAAAAGTACAATGAGATGACTTCAAAACTCAAAAGTGCATACTCCAAGAAGGAAGAGAAGATGAATGAGAGACTTAAGGAACTTGAAAGTGAGCAGTAAATTAGAATACGGAGGAGTCATTTAGACTCCTCTTTTGTTTAACCTTAACAACCATTATGGAGAAAATTCATTCGCCCTGAATCATTTGCTTAATTGATATATAGTCCGATAACAATAACTTAGATAATTATGATTACGTTAAACAGACTTGCAAAAAGATGTTTTGATATAGCGTTGAAGCGAAAAAAAATGACAGAAACTACTTCTCCTAAAGCTGTAGTGCTGGCCATATCGTCAGAATGGAGGGAACTTGCTGAAGCTGGTAAGGAGCGAAGCAATCATATACCATCCTGGAGTGAACGTGAGGAAGAAGCCGCAGATGTCATAATAGCTACGCTTACCTATCTTGAGAAGATAGGATGCAATGACATCGAACAACTATTGAAGGATAAGGTTGAGTTTAATTCATACCGCGTTGACTAAGTGATGTTCCGGCTATTGTGTGATGTTGATTATTAGTGTTGTTGATTTAAATAGTTGGTATATGACAACAGAATTTGATTTCAAAACAATCCAGATCAGTTTGCTGGATTTCAATAAGGGCCAGCTTGATGGCCTTCCGAAAAATCCCCGGTTCTTCAGGGATTACCGTTATGATGCAATGAAGAAAAGCATAGAGGACAGTCCTGAAATGCTTAATCTTCGTGAACTAATTGTCTATCCTGTAGGAGAAAGATACATTGTAGTGTGCGGTAATTTAAGACTTAGGGCCTGCAAGGAACTTGGGTACAAGGAACTTCCTTGCAAGGTTCTAAATCCTGAGACTCCTGTAAAGAAGCTGCGTGAATATGCGACAAAGGATAACGTGTCATTCGGTGAGAATGATATGGACGTGATGATGAACGACTGGGATAAGTCTGAACTTCAGGACTGGGGTATTGAGTTTGCTCCGGAACCTGAAAAGGACGAATTCAAGGAGCGTTTCGAAGCCATAACGGATGAAACTGCTGTTTATCCACTTATACCCAAGTATGATGAAAAATATGAGCTATTCATCATTATGTCGGCTAGTGAAGTGGATAGCAACTGGTTACGTGAAGCACTTGACATGCAGCACATGCAGAGTTACAAGACCGGTAAAGTGAGCAAAAGCAATGTAGTTGATATTAAGGATGTACGCCATGCAATTGAGAATCGTAATACCAAGTCATAAGCGACATGACAGGGTGTTCGCTAAAAAGCTGGTGAACGACCCGATAATCTGTGTGGCAGAGAGCCAGGCGGACCTATACAGACAGTTCAATCCAGATTGTGAGATAGTCACTCATCCGGACGATGTTGTAGGACTCATCCCCAAACGTAACTGGATGGCTAAGCATTTCGGAAACTTGTTCATGCTTGACGATGATGTTCACTCATGCAAATCTATATGTGTAGAAAAAGGAGAACCGTCGAGGATTAAGGATAAGAACGAGATAACGCGTATAATATTCAATCTTGCCGAGATTGCTCAGATGCTGGATGTACATCTGTTCGGATTTACTGCACGAATATCTCCGGTCATGTACGATGAAACTGCATTTCTATCGTTGTCAAAGATGATAACCGGATGTTCTTATGGCGTGTTTTACAACAAGAACACATGGTGGAATGAAGAGCTCAGGCTTAAGGAGGATTTTTGGATTTCCTGTTACATGAAGTACAAGGAAAGAAGAATACTTACTGACCTAAGATACAACTTCGAGCAGAAATCCACATTCGTCAACTCCGGAGGACTGGCAGCCTTCAGGAATCAGGCTGAGGAACAGAGGTCGATAATGCTTATTAAGAAACATTTCGGCGACAGCATCAATCTCAAGGGAACTACCAATAACGGTAAAGACAAGACCAAGCAGCTTGTTCAGTACAATATAACGTGTAAGTTCAAGTACTGAAAAATGGCGTAAAAATGGCGAAGTTTCTGTTTGCAAAACTTGTCATTCTGATTTAATTTTACTGATGTAATAAACTAAAAGTCAATGCTATATGCTTATAAGAACCGTTAGAGGATATGATTTTTTTGAGGTCTCTTCAGCCATGCAGAAGGCGATAAGGAGAGCTGATTCGGCGGTTGCCGGATATTTTGCTCTTGAGTTGTGGACCAGTGGTTACAGGGACTATGTATGGAAGAGACTTTTTACCATAAGTGCTGAGGATTGTTACGGTGTGATAACGAAAGAGATTGAAGCCTTGTGGCAAGGTCATGAACTGGTTAACAAGGGAAGCAAGGAGCCAAAGGGTAGAATATTTGTCAGCAAGGCAGTAATACTTCTGTGCGAGTGTCGTAAGTGCAGGGACGCTGACCACCTGCAGAACTTCATTTACGACAAACTTCTGATAGATGCTGATGAATGGTTGGAAGATGTAAGGCAAAATCCGATACCAATTCCTTCATATACATTCGATGTACATACCAGAAGAGGAAAGAAGATGGGACGGACAAAAGAGGAATTTTTCAGAGATGAATATGAATCTTTGAATCCCAGGGAAAAGGGACTGTTTGATGGTCTCATGTAAGAATATGCCACGCTTTGTCGTGGCATATTTATTAAAAGTCAAACCGAAATAATGTTAGAATTATGGAAAATAAACTCTATTGCCATTATAGATTGAATGGCTGTGTTGAAATCCTGATAAAAAAAGTCGAACTTAAAAATACAAAGTAAAAATGAAAGTGGAACTTTTAAAAAGGAAGCTTGATATGCTCAAAATAGAGTATAAGAAAGCATTATCTACGAAAGACAGAGCCGAAGCTAAGAGGCTGTATGACGATATACATAATCTCGTCGATGAAATAGAAAAAGCTAAAGGAGAGGAAATAATTCAGAAGGCGAAGGATTCAGGGATACTTGAGACTACAAATCGTATGATATGCCTTGTGCAGCTTATGATGTGTGAAGTCAATAATATGTTGTCTGAGATAGAGGATAACTTCAGGGATAGTCAGATAATGATAGACAATATCGTTTTCATGCAAAAGGAATACTATAAGTCTGCTGACTTATATTTTAAGGAGTTTGCTAAAATCGTTGAAAGCGAGAACAAAGGAAGAAGTATGTTTACGGATCTGGAAGAGTTCGACAATATGATACGCATTTTCGCTGGTCTGAAGGATATGCCTAAACCTGCGTCCTTGATGGGTGGATGCAAGCAGGCAGCAGGCAAGGCGAATGGACTTAGCCAGATGTGCCAAAAATGCCCTTTGACCTATAATCCTGAAACACTTATCTGTCGGGCTTGTGATAAGTCATTTAAAGAAGGGTTCCAGAAAGGTGCAAAATGGCTTGAAAGGAAAAGAATTGATAGAATAATGAACAAAGACAAGGAGGTAAAAAATGATAACGGAAAATGACCAAATGCTTCCACGTAAAATGGATTTGGAAAAGAATCAGTCTGGGACTGAATTGAAAATCGCCCAGCATCGTGAACTGTAGAAACATGGAAGGTACGTAGCTGGCGGCGCCGGCGCGGGCTAAGGGCGCGGGGGGGGGGGGGGGGGCGTGGGGGGGTGGGGGGG
>ERZ1023830.139-NODE-139-length-24224-cov-54.355248_pt1 | contig 24224 bp, 25 predicted proteins | sample MGYA00380381_ERZ1023830 | MGnify/ENA primary metagenome ERZ1023830 (study PRJEB33179, sample SAMN07449067) | human gut metagenome | biome: Human-gut; feature: Human associated habitat; material: Faeces | host: Homo sapiens | place: India:Kasaragod | collected... | reverse complement strand
GGAAGGGCTGCCCGGAAGGACAGCCCTTCTTTTGCGCTGTATGGAACCTGATACAGTCTCTACCTATTTGCTATATCGCTTTATAAAGGTATTACCTAACAACAATGAAACAATGCAGCCTTATCATGTTATTACACTATAAAAACCTTACATGATTACTTCACAATTATGTTGATATATTACTATCTTACAATATTACAATGTTATGATATTGCAAGATTGAAATCTATACGCAACACCATATTACCTACATTCTTTATGCGTGAAGACAATGGCGGAATGTACCGGCACAGTCTTCACGCTTTCTTATGAAGCTTAGTGTTCCTTCCCGCAGCTCAGTCACACAAGGCTTCTCTTTTCTCTACCTAAATGCTATTGTTGTCTCTTGGCCGTCCTCGCTTTTTTGCAAAGGTCATAACCATCATCTTACGCTTTTTCCTTGCAAAGTTAGACAGTCCTCGCCCACAGCAAGCACCAGTCGTTCCTCCTTATCTGAGAAAAATCTTTCAGGCAGCCTTCCACAATCATAGATTGGGTATTCCTGAAAGATTTTCCTCAGATTGCCTGCTTTTGGGCTATTCTGGACTATCTCCTTTTTGCGCAGAAAAAGACTCAGAGATGACGGATATGTCGATGTAAAAAAAAGCTCGGACGACCAGAACAACAAGTTGAAAAAGACTAGGTGAATCTGGAATGCCGATATAGATAAAGGTAACGATGGAACCAACCAAACCATCACAAAACTTTTAAAATATGAAAGAAAAAACAAAGATGAAAATGCTGCTTGCTGTGGCATTAATTGCAAACCTCCTTACCATCGAAAATTACGATGCAATAAATTCAGTAATTTCCGTTCTTATACTGACGACGACAATACTGATGTCTTTGCACTCTACCATTAACCTGTATGGTGGAAAAGAGAAATGATTGAGAATAGAAGATAGCTCCACATTAAGTGGAGCATCTTTGAAGTAGAATTAAACAAGTTAATTATGAAACAAGAAGAAATTAATGAGATGGCAATTAAGCCATTGAAGCCAAAACAACTAACAGCACTTGCTTTGGCCTTTGCTGCTTGCTCGTTTCTAGGCGAACAGGTTGAGTATGAACTTTATACTTTTAAGAAAGGAGAGGGGGCTGCAACTTTTACCGAAGACTTTTCTGTAGGCTTATATTGGCCGGAAGGCCTGTATCTGCATCTTTCAATGTACAAGAAAGATTATACCTACGGGATTTTTCAGAAGTATCTTCCGATGATAGCTAACTATTGCGCCTCTGATGATCCAGACATCTTAGAAGATGATGAGCAATTTTACTACGATTTTCGTCTCTCTGATAATCTGGACGATGCATCATATTACGAAAAGTTGCTTGATCTATGTCCCAAGATTGTCGACGCAGGGGCTTTTGAGTTATAACGACTTAACCTAGTATATCATAGTTAATGGTAAAGCAAATAAGACTTTGCCATTAACTTTATATATTTTTTATCTACAAATGCAAATGCTATTTTGTCAGTTAGAGGCTATGTAAGTTGTTGCTGTTTAGCATTATTCCTATATTTCGATTGATGAAAGTTTCTTATTTATGTTAATATAAGTTTTTTATTTTCTTTTGCGTTTCTATATTCTTTCTTCTTTGTACTTTTGCCACACTAAACTTTTAAAGTATGAAGAAAAAAACATTAATGATCCTGTCGATGCTCATGCTTGTATTGATAACATCATGCAAGCAACATCCATCGTTTAAGTCTTCCGAGGAAGCATTGGCAGCCTGTAACTCGGAACTGAAATCTCTTAGATCTAAGCAAGATTGCTCTATTGAGGATCTAGCGAAAATTACTAAGACTTGGCTAGAGATACAGGATTCGTCTTTTGCTGCTTTTAGCAGAGATTCGGCTGCCACTTTGCACAGTCGTGTTGCACTTGCTTACTTTACGATGGCTGATTCTATGCGTTACGAAATCGCCAGACTGGCCTTCTCACAAGATCGCAGTTTGAAAGATGTAATGTATCTGAAACTAAACACTGCAAAGGAAGAAGAAAAAGTAAAAGGCTCAGATACATGGAAGGACGCTGTTACTTTTTATAATAACCTTGACGAAGTTCCTTTATACAGTGATATAGACCAAACAACGAAAGCATACTATCAGGTATTATTCGGTGCAAAAAGTTTTAAAACAGAAAATCAGCTGAAAGAATATATAGCAGATGAAGACCGGTGCTTTCGTTCTTTAATGCGATACTTAAATGCCATGCCGCAAGGTAGACTGCAAGACCTGACAGACAAGACAGCAAAAGTATTTGACAATATCTACTCAAATATTGGCTATAAGAATAATGGCGGTAACAAACGTGCAATGCTATATCTTACCATGCGTTTTAATAGACGAATCATCCAGAATGCTTTAGCATGTCAGTCTGATATTGAAAATAACATCAAACTTAATAATACACAGAAAGCAAATTATCGCTGGATGTTAATTCAGCCTTTTCTCGCTCTCGATAGTTATTCTGTTGCCACACTTACAGATGATCAAAAAAAATCTTTGATGGATTTATCAAGTAAGTTACCAGACTTGCTTGTGAGAACCGATGAAGAGCAATCATCTAAAGAAGCACAGGCAAAGATGATAGGCATTTTGTCTAACTACTTTTTGAAGTCTTTTATTAATTCATCATTATAAATATGAACAGTATTATGAACATTTTAGATCTTCAAGACCAAGGTCAGCGTATGGCAGTTGAGTCTCTTTTTGAGCGTCTGAAATTACAACTCGGCAAAATCATGCTACCGAAAGAGACTTTAAATGTACCCCTGCATGATGATTACATAGAGGCACAATTTACATTTGACTCTCAAATAATGTTGGAAGATTTGATAGACACTATAACAAAAGATGAAGAGTTCCATGTACTTGTAGCAACGAAATCAGAAGACGAAAAAGATTTCAGAGCTGTTGTATATACCACACCTTATGAAAATAATATGTTTGTGGTCACGATGACTTCTCATGAATATGGTATTGTCAATGACATTATCGCAAAAGTATATGATGACATTGAAACAATGTATATCTCTCTTAGAAAAGAGCTTACTCTTGGTGGATCTGCTGACATCACCATAGAGGCTCAGAAACTTTCTGATGTGATAAAAGTATTTTACAAATAATATTAATTATGTTTTTGCTGATTTTGAAAATTGCCGTGGCTCTTGTTATGACAGCTCTGCCATTCTTGATAGCACCATATATAAAGTCAGGTAAAGACAATTCAATAATCAAAAGTAACCTGTACACATACATCAGCAGTACCACGAAAAAGTTTTCAGTTTGGAGAAAATCGCATAAGCAAATAGATCCAATTCGGAAACTACAATACTTGTATATCATATCCGTTCGTAAATTACGAAATTAAACCCTCTTAGTTTTCCCTTTATGAAATATAGAGAATTACGTAAGAAGTACAGCAAGAAATTTGGAAACACTATGTTCGTTGCTCTCAAAGACAAAAGAGACAAAACCATGAGAAAAGTATCCAAAATCGTCACTGCTCATTGGATGAAAAAATGTCTTCAACAGGATTGTGATGGTCTTGAACTGTTAGCTCGAATGTTGGAGAAAAAACTCTGATACAGAATAATGTGTAGTTCAAAATCAAGTTGAAAAGCAACAAAATAAATAAAAGGTAATATGTCATATAAAAGCAAACATTATAATTATATATGATGCTATAGGCACTTCAATCTATGTTTACTTGAATCAAATTAACTTGTACCTCCATCTGGTTCAATGACTAGAAAACCAATATAAAAAGTTCAATGTGCTTTGCTTGATAAAAAGAAAAAGATATGGCTGCCATCAAATCTCAAATAGATCATACTATACAGAATGAAGTCTTAGGACACTTCTATATTAGCCCTTAAATTTAGGCCCTCAATAAGATAAAGAGATAGGAATGATGCTCTTTAAGTTGTACTTTCTCTTCATCCCTGTACAAGTAAACTACAAGGCAACAAAAACGGATTCATCAATGATACTAAGTCTTGTCCCACAGATGTGACAACGACATCTTCAATCAAGTTCAACACCTTTCAGTAATAGTTTCGATAAATGTTTTAATAAAATAAATTCTTATGATATCAAGAAAAAACAATAGCAGCTACACAGTTCAGCTGTCAATAGAATCAGAAGCACTAAGTTTTCTTGCTAACATCAACCATGGCAAGATGCCAAAGAAGTGCTCCAGATTTCAAGCTTTCGCTGACCTGATAGCAAAGTTCTACTCGGCCACGTTAAGGGGAGAGGAAGATGGCATCTCGGTCACAGACCTACAAAAGGCTTGGAGATGGTCTTATCCAACCGTTTCGGCTTATGTTCGTAAGCTCGAATCTTTTGGCCTCGTTACAACGTCAAAGATTGGCAACTGCAATTTTGTGGCTCCAAAGCCCAAAATTTTCGTTCTGGCGGGCAAAGATACCCAGGATAGGCAATTATACGTCCGAGACGCAAATAACGCCTCAGAGCGTAAAATTTAGCCTTTCTCGTTAAAACGATCAACGCTGTCAAGCCAAACAGAAAATACGTCTATGCAACAGAAATTTATCAAAATGCGCTTGCGCTTATACCGATATTTTCAATTAGGGGGTAGCCTAATACCAAGTTTGACCACAAACTTGTGGGATTTTGCTCTCCGGACAGGCGGCAAGCCGGGCAAAATCGGGTATATGATAATATACCTGCTTTCTTGCAGAAAGGATATACCCCCTAATTGCTTAGTTTTGAAAACAGGTATAATATTATACCCGTTTTTGGGTAGGTATATAATATACCTGCTTCTCAGCGATATATGGTCGTTCAGATATGAAAAAATCACTTGATAAAAAAAACATAGATAGGTATAATATTATACCCGTTTTTGAGAAGGTATATAATATACCTGATTGACAGTATTAGTATGAAAGAACAGCAGAATCAATTTCTCCGGATAGAACCGTTGAAGAGAATGACAATAGAGCAGAGCAATACCATCCTAAGAAACATGGTTAGCGCTGCTAAAGGCAAGTCAACCCATGGAACATTTGACAACAGCAGAACCGATCTTAATTTTGAAGTTGGTAAGGGTGGAGTGGTTTCTCCCGTAGACAAAACAAATTCTATTCCGACCAGAATAGAACATCTATTGAAATCGCAAAATGTGGAAGATCCAAACAGGGGTAAAGAAACGCCTGTTTACCGGACAATCGCTAATGTGATTTTAGGTGGATCGAAGCACATTATGAGGGTAATTTCGTTTGGCAAACAAAATATTCAAGAAGGTTCAGAGGCTGATAACAGCAGCGTCAGGCGCATGGGTGGTATAGAGCACTGGGCGTTGGATATGTATACTTTTCTATGTAAAAAATATGGTGAAAATTGCATTGCAGCTTTTATAGTTCATTTAGATGTTGATACTCCATATGCAAATTGTATTCTGATTCCTATCGTAGAGACGAAGAAAGGAACCAAACGAATATCTTGGAAGAAAAAATTTGTTGGACAGCAGGACTCCATAATGGCATATAAGCAAAAGTTGATAGAACTTCATGACGAACTGGCAAAGGTGAATTTGAAGTACGGATTGTTGCGTGGCGAATCATTCCACACAAAATAATAGTTTACATAAATATTATGAACAAGAAGCAAACACAAGTTCTCGATATTAAAGCGGGGAAAGGTTTTTCCATGGGACAAAGCAATGAACATCTGCGTGTGGCCTCTATGGGGGCGTACATAGCAAAGCTGTCCAATGCCTTTGATCCCACAAGAGAACATCTTGACTTTGAAGTGGGCAAAGGTGGAGTTATCTTGCCTCTTGACAAGAAAAAATCAATCCCTAAACGTATAAAAGAAAACTTAAAAAAGAGAGGAATAAAAGACCCTAACTACGGTAAGAAGGAACCGACTTATAGAACAGTAGCAAATATCATCATTGGCGGTTCACGCGACATGATGAGAAAGCTTGCTTTCGGTAACCAGCATGTCGATTTCGAGCACGGGGCGGATAACTCTAATATCACAAGAAATAAAGATATTGAGAAGTGGGCTGTTGATATGTACAACTTTATAGGGAAGAAGTATGGCGAAGAGAACATAGCTGCCTTTATTGTGCATTTAGATGAAACAAACCCTCATATACACTGTACTCTCCTGCCTGTCAACAATAACAAGATTTCTTGGAGAAAGGTATTTGTGGGTGAGGAGAACAGCAAGGCTGCGTATCAAAGAAACTGCATCCAACTCCATAATGAATTGGCCGAGGTGAACAAGAAATATGGTTTGGAACGTGGAGAGCCTATTTCTGAGACAGGTGCCAAACATAGGACGACAGAACAGTGGCACGCTCAAAGACGTATTGAACTTGCCAAAGAAGTAGAGCATAAAGAGAATGAAGTGCGCCATGCCTCTGCCCGATTAAAGGCGTTGTCCACTATGATTGCTAATCTGGAGGCTACAAGAGTTGCGTTGATGGCAGAAATCAAGCAACTGGAGAATGATAGAGATTCAGGGAAGATCTCTACTGCAGAAGCTGAGAGAAGACTTAAAGAACTGAATGATCGTATCAAGCAAAACCAGGAGATGATTCTTGATAAGACTTCAAAACTTAAGATTGCAGAAGAGCAGCTTCAAAAAATTCAGAACCAGACCAAGGAATTTGAGGCTAAGCAGGAATTATTCAAGAAAGAGTTATCAAAGGAGTCTCCTATTATGTCAAAGAAAATTATGAATGAAATGAAAACAGTAGGATGGGACATGGCTCTCGTTGACACGAAATCTAAGTCTGAGAAATATAGTGAGATACGAGAGAATTGTACAGAAGAACAAAGAAATTTCCTTGACAAAACAATAGGCGATCTTTTTGATGGATCTTTCTTACAGGATATCTCTGATAGAGGTGTAGAGATCATTCAAGTGTCAGCTTGTCTCTATCTGGGTTATCTTGATAAAGCGACATCTGTTGCTCAGTCCTGTGGAGGTGGAGGAGGATCACCCGGATCCGGATGGGGTAAAAAGGATGACGAAGACGACCTTGCCTTCAAGAGAAGATGCTTCCTCATGGGGATGAACATGGTTAGGCCATCTAAGAAGAGAAATCTCAAAAGATAATATATTTTCTTCTATACGTATTTATAATAATATGTATAGAAGAAAATATCTATAGTTTTATAACTGTATTATTTGTAATAGAATTACTGGTAGAATTAATAATGATACTGCTTTACTCCATACTCGCATCCATAATAATTGGAATATTGGTATTCCGATTGTATCTTGGTAGTCAGGCAAAAAAGTTGTCTGTGGTTATTGCCTTGTCGGCAGACATCCCAACAGAAGTAGACCAAGCTTATCAAGGCAAGAGCATCAAATACATCTCCAATAAGATGGGACGCAGCCAAACGTCAATCATCACCACACAGAAAATAAAACACACATAGAACTCTTAACTTTAATTCATCCGATAACCATGGCATTTCAAACTCTCAACATCAACGGCAGAATCCGAATGAATTCCCGAGTTCTCAACGAGAACGGACGGGAGGGTTGGACGGAAAAAACTTACCAAGCGAAAAACCAGGAAAAGGGAAATCACTACGACTTCTCTCGCTTTGGTCGTAATTTCGAGCTTACACAAGGCGGTCATTTGTCATTCCTCAACGACACTCGCCATGTTCCTATCGAGCAGCGTATCAATGCCCGACTTGCTTTTTATAGCTGTAAAGAATCATTTATTTTTTGTTTGTGTACACAAAAAGGACACATAAAATTTGGAGGTTATCTATAAAGTTCTTATCTTTGCAAAAAAAATAATTATGGCAGTATTAACTTTCACAGCAAGAGAATTCAGAAGTCAACAGGCGCGTGCTTTAGATTTGGCCGACCGAGGAGAGAGGATTCTCATTCGAAGAAGGAGCAAGCAGACTTATGCGCTTGTCCCCGTTGAAGACGACGATTTAACAATCTCTCCTGAGTTACAGGCGAAGATTGACAAGGCAAGGGCGGAAATCAAGGCTGGCAAGTGCATAACCGTGCATGGAAGAGATGAACTTAATGCATATTTAGAATCCCTATGATTTACGATTTGAAATTTTCTTTGCAAGCTGACAAAGTTGCAAGAAAATGGAAAAAATCAAATCCCTTGGTATACAAGAAATACTCGAAAATTCTTGCAGAGCTAATAGAACATCCTAAAACGGGACTAGGACATCCAGAAGCATTAAAGGGTGGCAAGAGCGTGACATGGGCTCGCCATATTACAGCACATGACCGAATTATCTATGATATTCACGATGAAGTGGTGGAAGTCTATGTGTTGGAAATGGAAGGGCATTATAATGATAAATAGCTTTGTCGGAGTTACTGGGTATCAGCACTTGAAATGCCTGTGCCTTTTAAATGTGTTTTTTCACAAAGTAGTGCGATTTCAAGTGCCCTTTTCCGCCCCCCGGGTAGGGGAGCAGAATAAAACAATATAGCCGTGGCGAAGCCCGGCCTGCATTCCTCGTCCCCGACCGCAAGGGCGGCAGAGCGAGCTTGCGAAGCGACCCCTAAAGGCCATTTAGGTTTGAACCCCAAAAAGATAATCTATCTTCTGAATCCATGTCCTCGTTCCTGCTCCTGTTCTTGTTGTTCTGCAAACAAGTCACGTGCTGCAAAGCTGAAGAGATGTTGATGAGCCGTGTCCGTCCAACCTTGATAATGATTGATTTTAGCAATCTCCCAAAGATTTTCAAAGTTTTGCAGGCTTTTTCTCCTGTCTGGGTCATAGATAGCACAATAGAAGAGCTTAGTTTCCTCATCATTGGCAAGGTCATGGAAGTTATGGTGGGGCCCGCAAATCATGTCTTATTATTTCTTTTTTTTGGGCTTATCATCCGAAGTCTTCACTATTTCTGACATAATTGTTTTGATCATGTCATCAACATCTTTGTTAACCTTCTCAAAGTTCTTATACAGGATGCGCTCCTTCGCATCTCTTGAAGGGAATGTGTAGAACTTGGGAAGTGGATAGTTCTTATAGTCCGCTTCCTCTGCTTTGATAGCCTTCATGTCAAAGTTCGTCTTGCAATAGAACTTTGATGTTTGGAACTCAGCAGACTTCTGAATATCCATAGTTCCTCCGCGACCAGTTTTTGTTACTTGGAAGTCTCTGGCCACCTGACCACACACCCATCCGGAAGGCATATCACTGATCTTGGAAGCCGGTACCAAATTATCCATGTTCTCATTGAGATTGATGGATGTCTTCTCTCTGTCAATGGTGATGCCCTTCTTCATCTGAACGACTTTACCGAAGATATCTCCAGAAAGCCAGTCAAGTGTTTCCTTGGAGCGAGCAGAACCACTAACGACGTTACCGACAGTGGTGATGATCTTATCCTTACCAACCTTGCCATAATCAGCCTCCAACTGAGGAACTTCCTGAAAGCCTAATGTTACTGCTACTTTATTACTACGTGCGGTACCGATAAGGCGGTCAATCTTATGAAAATACAGTGTGGGCAACTCATCAACGATGATACTTACAGGAATATTTTTTCCTTGGCCGCTGTTGACACGGGTAACAAGACGGTTAAGAATCAAAGCATTCAAAGCTCCGATGATACTCTCCATCTCAGGATCATTAGCAATAAGCAGATAACTTGGATGCTTGGGATCTGATACCTTCAAATCAAAGTCGTCTCCAGTAAAGACCCAGTATGATTCCTTTGTAGCCAAACGGGATGTCTGAACACGTAAGGTACCAATCATACCTTCCAACTGCTCCATGGCTTTGTTATGGAAAGCTGTCATAAACGGGCCAAGGAGGGGATATACCTCCGGATCAGTCTGGAGAACCTCAAAAATTTCTTCATAGTCATGGTTAAGGAAACTGAGCACGTGCGGCATATCTGAATACTGCCCTTTCCAATATGCTGGATCCACAAGATAGTCCGGATCTCCAATATGATCTTTGTCTTTATACACACGTCCTGTGGGACGAAGATGTTTTGTACCCGGTACCATTGACAACTGTGCAAACAGCTCATTTCCATTTGCATCGTAGGGCTTCTTGTTGTAGTTGACGAAAAAATATATACACGCTGCTAAGAAGTTTGTGGCGGATGTCTGGAAGAACTGGTCACTACCACCACCTCCTCCTTTTTGACCTTTTTGCAAAGATTCTACAAGTGTCTCCGCTGTCTCCTGTGCTGCTGCTAGATTAGATATATATTTTTGTTGTATTGGATTGACACGACGACTGTACTCAACGTTTACAAAGTTGATGACATTAAACTGACAGCCTTTAGGAAGTCTGTCTGCTTCTTGATTTTTCTTGTAATGGTAGTACAGTTTTGTAGCAAGGGTAGGGAACTTATAGTCGTAAACGACCATGGCAAAGCCTTTGGCACAATGCTGCCTGATGAATGGCTCTATAACCGAGAAAGTCTTACCAGAACCAGGAGTACCGACAACCCATGTACCTCGAAAAGGATTGACTATATTGATCCATCCTTCACGAAAATGTCCCTTGAAGTAATAGCGCATGGGAATGTTAACAGAATATTGATTCTTTACCAGTTCTTCTGTCTGCTCAAAGCTCTCATTTTCAAAGTTGAAACGGTCTTTCATCATTCCATCCTTGAAGTACTTCGAGACATTATCTAAGGCTACATGCACCAGAATAACTCCTATCACCGACAATATCATATAAACCCAGTAGTTGGTCTTAAAGATCCATAGTCTGGTATGCCAGTTCATCTTGTAAACAAAACATGAAAGGACAACCAGTGTAAGGCCTATCGTGATTGGCCAGAAGACCATCTTCCGGGCATCAAATTCTAACTGCTTTTTGTTCGTGGTACCAATACAAGTAATGATGACCAACATCAAAGTTACCAACTTGCTATAGATTAAATTCTGATAGATAATCATGTTAGCAAGCCGGCGGTGAATGTCGACTATGAGCTCTCCAAAGACTGTTGCATACGATGGATCGTACGCAAAAATAAAGAACTCTATGAACAGTGACACGTAAATGGTGCCACGAAACAATGTATAAAGGCTTTGTATCTCTTTACTTTCTTCCATGCTATTCTTTAATTACCACGATATGTATTAGCAGCCTTGCTGTAAGAATATGACCACCGACGGGTACAGTCATTTACAACTTCTTGGATCGTTTTCGTTCTGTATCTTTTTCTACGACCTGCGTACTCATACCACGTATCAAGCAAAGTTGTGTACTTGATATGTCGGCTCAGTCTGACGATCTTGACATTCAAAGCATACAACTTCCTCTGTATTTTGGCCTCTGTCGTCAATTTCTGATACTCTGTGCTCTTAGTATTCTTTGACTTCTTAACAGGTAGAATTTCATAGAGATCATTGACAAGACTTAAGCCTTGGTCAAAAACCTCTTTGTACATTCCTTGTTTCTTCTCACTGAGTGCAACAGCCGCTACGTTTTCAGGACAATGTAATGTGAGGTTCTTCAAGTAGGTTATGTTATGCGTCAGCTGATCTGTCTGATAATAGATGCCGTACATATTAGCACAAAAGGTTAGCACATCACCTAAATCATCAAGATACTTATTGAACTTTCGTTGAAAGTTGGCGATCTTCTTACTGTCTTGCTTAATGGAGTGATGCTCGCTATAGCAAAGCATCAAAAGCGCATCCTGTGCAGCAAGGGTGGAAGATGTGTAGGTTCCATATTTGCCAAACAAGACTGCTCTGTATCCGTCTACCTGTGCAAAGCTTGGAATAGCTGTCAACAACAGAAGTGACAGTATGGCTATAAACTTTTTCATAGGCATTATATGATTATATTTTATTTTGATAGGCTTGAACTACTTTGCTATCATGTAAAACTTCGATGTGTTAATGGCAGCTCGGCGGAAACGACGGATTGCTTCCTCGGCAAGTTGCTTATTGCTTTTCTGTACCATACCTGCTGTTGCATGATTCCAGACATCATCAAAGGAATATACCAGAATGCTGCTCGCTAACCTACGCAAGCGAGTATTCAGATCTTCCAAGTTATACGTGATCTGCCATAGACACTTTGTACGCTCAGCTCCATTCAGCAAATGGGATCCACCACCTCCGGCAACAAGAGAATCAACAGCCTCGAAACTCTTCAAAAACTCAACAGCTGTCTCTACATAGAGGTTATTGAAAGGTATTGACGCTGCTATGCCTTGCGGATTGATCTTGCAAGCGGCATGCACATTATAGAGGCATACAAGAGTTTGCATTCCTTCCGCATAAAGCGAACATGCTGCTTGTAACTGTTTGGCATAGCCTTCCGCTGTACTCAGATACTCATAATATTTTTGTTCCCACTTGCGCATCTTGCGGTCGGCAAGGGCAATGCCTCCTGCTGTCACATCAATGCCTGACAGATAGCCTGACTGAGTACCATAGGTGCCTAAGAGAGTTGAATATCCCTTAATCATGGCACCGTACTCCATAGGATTGGAAGATACAATACTTATCGAATATGCCTTGCTAGATAACATAAGAGCAAAGGTAAAACACACAAATTTAAAACCTATTCGTAATTTCATAAATACCCTTCCTTTTTTTATTAACTTCTACCCTCCAGCGAACCAGACCAACAACGTCTGTTTTCATTGGAATGCCAATCATATCTAACTTTGGATTGTTCCTGTCTCCTGAATAGATACTGACAGTTTTAACCCCAAATATTTGTTGGAGGAGTGTCTGGTGCTGACTGTAGTCAACGACACGGTACAATTCAATATAATCTGTAGAATGCGAGAACACTCCATGATGAATGATGATCTGCTCTTCTGTAATGACGTAACGCATCCTTTGCATATAAAAGGCACGATACAGAAGATATATTATCATCACTAACCACGGAATTCCAAAGAGATAGTGATACGGAAATGTCATATAGTAAAAAACAGCAAACAACCCGGCACAAAGCAAAATGCTGGGTAATTCAATGATGATGTACTGCAACCAACTTGGTTGCAGTACAACTGTATCAAACATATTGGCAGATCCGTTTATATACATTACTTACTATCTATATTGTAATTGATCTATACTCCCATTCCTCTTCCATTGCCGAGACTTTCATCAACAGCATGGTTGTGCATCTCGCTCTCGAAAATTGCAGAAGAAACTGCTTGTGGTGATACTACTCCGGGCTTGTAATATACATTCTTATCCAAATAGATATCTGGACGGGGCTCGGGACGACCGGCAGAAAGCGCATAAGCTGCTACATCAAGCCCTACGGTAAGAGCTGCCATGATAGCTGCTCCGAAGTTGAACTTATGATCCGGGTTGGTTTTCATCTGTACTTCCGGGAAGATTTTGTCGAACAACTTCATTCGCTGATAATCGTTGACGGCAAGAAACTTGTTGTAGTCCTTCTGAGTGATCTCATGTGATATGACATTGCCGTCGATGACAGCCGACATCTTATATTTTCCCTCAACTACATTTCCTTGTGCATCTCTAAGCCGTGCTACTGCGATAGAACCGACAGTAGTATCTCTACCATGTTCTCCTTCTCTCTTCCACAACTTATGATGTTTGGCAAGTGAGTCGTCCTCACCGTCTACGGAAGCATCTCCGATGAGCGTAGTCTTTACACCCTGTCGTAATGCATTCAGATCGGCAGTGGACATAGCTCGACCATCGGCAACCTGCTGGGCTTCACTATTTGCAAGTCGAACAACATCCTTGTCTGTCATAGCTACAGCTCCAAAGCCAATGGCTTTACCTGCGAGGTTTTTAGCATCCTTGTCCGTTTTCTTATCAGCCTCTTTTTTGTCCTTGTCTTCTTGCTTGTCCAATGGCTGACCCTCATCGGCACCAAAGCCGACCTTTCGGGCGTTAGATGCTTCCTTCTCGTTGTAACGTCCGTTATCTAAACTTTTATCGACAATAGACTGAGGCAACTGCTCTGTGCGGACGACTTTCAGATTCTTACCATTCTCATCCTTGAAAGGGATGAGCGTTGTAAGCATCTTTGCTTTCTCGTCATCAGAGGCATTTTTGAACTGCTGGAACTGCTCGGCAGTAATCTTATAAGACCACATACCTCTGTCCTTGTCATCACGAACATTAATGTAATACTCCTTGGAGGCTGTATCATACCACGCCATTGCTCCTGTAATGGCTGCGTGCATGTTGTCACTGACAAGGCTATAATGACCATTGAGAGTTGCTACATTATCTGTATACTTAATGGTAAAACCATATATGTACTTTCCAAAAGTGAAGTCTTTATCCTGACCTTTTTTTAAAGCGTCATCAACTTTGTTATAATAATCTTTAAAGTATTTGGCATCTTCAAATTTCCCATTACTAATAGACTTAATCTTTACTTCATCAAAGTACTTATCGAAAAGCTTCAAACGATGCTCGTCATCATAGTTGACGAACTTCATGTAGTCTTCTTGCGAAATCTCGTGAGAGACAATTTTGTTGTTGATGACGGCTGTCATACGATAACCACCATCCTTGTTTTCCTTGCTATCGCCACCATAATTATAAGCGATAATCTCGCCGACCGCAATTCTGCGCCCATCCTTGACAGGAAGATAAAAACCTTGCTTGTTATCCAACATGCCACCATGGACTTGGGCAATAGAATTCCACTTGTCAACAAAGCCTACAGTATAGTCGGGGCGAATGTCACGAATGTCGATTTTTGGGTCTTGTACCATTCTTGCGGCATGACTAACCGCTTGATCGTGACGGGCATTGAGCTTGGCTTCTAATTCTGGCTTTAAGTGTAAATCGACATAATCATGGCTCTCCAACTGCTTATACGTCACCTTATCAGAGAAATCTTTACTGATGATATTGTTTAGTATTGCCAGCCTCTCATTAAGTGACACTCCTCCCTTGTTATACTCCTTGCCATGAAGCTTATACTCTACCTTCGGTGCAAGGAGTTTCTTCATCTGTGCGTCCGTAACTTTAAGACGAACATCTACCTGCTCTGCAGAAGACTGTACGAGAAGGGTATTAGTACTCTTATCAAGAACGAGACCATGTGAGGCAAGAAGTTTTTGGAACTTTTCGCCTGTTAGTCGGGGAAGCTGGTAATCATGGTCGTTAAGGGAAATGGATTGTCCTTTCGGACGCTCTAATTTGATCTCGTCAACTTTATAATCCATTTCTTTCAAAGGCTGGGTACTTGTCTGAATACTGCTTTGATGCTGACCTTTGTCATAGAAACCATAATCAAAGGATTTTGACTCTCCTGGCTTAATCCGCTGGTCAGGACGCTCAACAACCATAGGACGATCCTGATAAAGGAAGGGACGATCATTGATTCGACGAATATGATACCCTCCATTCGCAAAAGCGAAAATGCCTCCCATAATGCTGTCAAAGGGGCCAAATCTTGGACCTCTGAAAGGACGGAAAGGAGGAGTGGCTATAGGTGGAACGGGCTCCATATGATGATGAGCGTGCCAAACGGGATCGTAACCATATTCGCCGGAATTAATACGATATCCATACTGACCCATATTTACTGGGCTGCCTGCATTGCAGGCAGCTACATACGAACCGGGAACATAATAGTCTTTGCCAACAATACCGACAAAGGTTTGGTATGCCTTCTTATTAGTATAATTGGTACCTCCATCTCGTAACAGATCTGCCTGATCTTCTGAGATGGGAAAGAATTTAGGAGCTTGCGTGTCATGTGACATCGTAACTAACTGTAACTGCCCTTTCTGATCATACGAGATATGGGCTTGCAATCCGTTCTGCTCCAGTACTCCTCTTAACTGGGGTGAAATGTCAAAAGCATAAGGATTTCTACTTCTGATTGACATAGTTTTCTACTTTAATATGAATACTATTTGGCTTTATAAAGGATTACACATGTATGGCGATTGGCAGGGTAGGGGGAATAGACATTTATGCCACCTTGGTTTTCACCAAGCATCTTGTGCTTGTCTACTCCAGCCTTTACAAGTAACTTTGCAATATACAAGCATCTCTTGCGTCCAAGAATGCGGTTATGCTCTTCGGTACCTGTCTTGCTATCTGCTGCTCCAATTACCTTCACACGAAGGTCGTATTGTTTGACGGCTCCGGCAATCTCTATGATATTGTGCTTCTGCTGTGGATCAACAAGCTTGCAGCTGTTCTTCTTGAAAAAAAACAAAATAGGAGCATCAAACTGTGCAATATTCTCATCACTGCCAATACTCTCCCCAGTTGAAGGCATATTTTTCAAGCGTTCTCGAAGAGACTTCAAACCATCATAGTCGTTAGGGATATATGTGTTGTTGTCTGATGGCTCAAAGGTAGCAATATGCGGATATCGGTGATTTGTCTTATAGCCCTGATGTCCCAAAGACAAGTTGACACCAACAGACATGTGGAAGAGATTATCGTCAAAGTGGTTACCAGTACCCACTCCGTCGAAATATCTCTTGGTGGTAGTACCTCCAACCTCAAAGATTACGCCAAGGCTATGGCTGACCTTATATGTAGTGAAGAAACCGTAAGAAACAGCGAATGGATAACGCTTGGTATCATTATTATGTATAACGCCAGCACCGACATAAGGTACAAAACGCCATCGAGGAAGGCCGTAATTATTTAGCATATCTCGGTGAAAGAACATGCCAAGGTCAAAAAGCAGGTCTCCGTGGTAGTTTTGGTAGGAAAGGGAGTGGATGCTACCGTCAACGAGCTGAAAGCCATCAGCAGAGAGTCTTGTTCCAAAGAAGGGTGAATGCCACTTGCCGAACTGTACTGAGACAGTGGGGTTGATGCGCCCAAAGAAATCCTCACATCCCTTAGGCATACCAATAAAGCAGTTGGCACCGGCTTGAACGGACATAAACCAATTGCTGCCAATAGTTGACAGACTATAACTGGCATTCTGATCGGGTAGGGAGTTAACAGTAGTCATAGAAACAGGCTGCTCCTTATGATCTACATAAGTTCCCTTAACGAACTTGCTCTCCTCCTGATCATACACTACTTGCGCCATAAGTATATGGGATGTTAATGACAGGACGACTGTTAATAACAAACTGATTTTTCTCATATTACATTCTGTCTGCTACCTGATCATACAGGTAAAGTTTATGTTTTAAAATTATTGATTCACACTTGCGTACATAATCTTTTGCCGTGGCATATCCACTGGCTTTAATGGCTACGAGCCAGTTATGGAAATCGGTGGGGCTGTACTTCCAGCATCTCCAGTAGTTCTTTCCCATCAGCAGACGGGAGTGATATTCCATACTTGCCTCAGGACTGCTAAAGCTACAGAACTTTTCATTGGGACGGTCATCGTCATGCAAGCTATAGGGAAGTCCTTGGGCGAGCCAGTTCCTACTGCACTTTATCCCAAAATAGTTATAACCAGCCTGCGCCAGATTGCTGTTTCCCCAACTGCTCTCATATGCCATCTGCGCAAGAATAACACTGGCAGGAATGCCGTACTTCCTCTGCTGTCTCATGGCTGCCTCCGAGTACTTCTTTATAAACTCAGATGGACTCAGCACCTTGCTCTCGTCCAAGTGTAAAGCTGCTATAGCCTTGGACTTGACCCCTTTTATATATAGAAGTAGCTTTAGCGGATCTGTTAGCTGTCCATTCAACCTGCAGGTTATATGTAAATGGGGGCCGGTGGAACGACCCGTGCTGCCACTGACTCCTAACGGATCTCCTGCGAACACCATGTCTCCCGGCCTTACCCATATCTGAGAGAGATGACAATAACTGATTGTATATTTTCCATACTTGATGATGATATAATTGCCAGAACCTTTATCATGCCCAGTAACAAGGCACTTACCATCAAACATGGATAATACTTCTTCATAATGTGCTTTTAGATCCAATCCACAATGATCTTTAGGACGGCCGTTGATAGGATCTATTCGTCTTCCATACAATGAGTTCACATGGATGCTTCGCAATGGAAAACTCACACTAAGATACTTATCAATCCAATAGTCTCTGATATCCTCTCTATTCTGTGAGAAAACGAGTTGACTACAGAAGAGTAATAAAGCTAATAAAATATGTCTGCATGCAAAGTTCATTATTGATAACGTATTTTGCCTACAAAAATAAAGGTATCTTTTAAGAATAATGAACATTGGAAAATAGAAGACTTATATTAACACTTTTACGTTTCTCATCATTAACGATGGAAAACAAGAAAAGAATCTTGATTATGTTAATATAAGAGATTTATTTTCCATTTATGAATCTCTTTATAAGTTATTCATATCTTTGCAAAAAATAAAAGTATTCATAATATCGCACATGAAAAGAATATTCGATGAGACAGACATTCCGTATGCTATATTGCAACAATACGGATTGAGCCAACAGATGATTGACGACTTGCCTGAATCGGCAATGGACAGTCTGCTTGGCGGCTGCATGACTCCTCTTCTTCCTATGGTAGGCAAGGATAAAAATGGCAAGACAATAAAAAGAAAAGCAGCTATCGCCCTCGTTAAAACTGACGACGGTATCAATGTCATTCTTTCTACGCCATGGAAAGAAAACTCCTTGGATGGTTACACGGAAGAGCAGCAACATGATCTGCGTGCCGGAAAGGTTCTTCTAATTAATGAACAGGGAAACAAAAGTTTCTATGTTCAACTTGATGACACCACTAATAAGGTGATGACTTCCCCGGCAGAGACCATTCAGCACAATATCCTTATTTATAAGGAAAAGATTGGCTGGGATGAACTTACTACTGACAACATCATGCTTGGTAAGGCTGTAACCTTCCATAGCGGTAGTCAGTTTATGACCTATGGTATTGATTTGCACAGCAACACTGGTATTCGTGCCGTTGTCGGAACTACAGTAGATTGGGAAGAGAAGAATAATAGATTGCCGCTTCACGGCTTTGGCATATATGGCTGTTGGGTAAGCGACGGTAATAACTCGCTCAAAGAATATATACCAGAAGAAAACTACACGGAGGAAATGACTCGTGAGTTTGAACAACTGGGGGATGAAAATGCTAAGAAGGTAGAACGTGCAACTCCCCATTTCGGTTATTAACCGCTCTTAATCTGATTACAAGACTGATTGACTAATTCCAAAAAGTAATATATATAGAAATGAAAGACTTGGAAGGCTATTATGATGAGCTCCAACTTCAAGAGATGCTGATTAACGGAGAAATCAAGAAGATTGACTATATTCTTCACCATGATGAAGACATGGCGGAGGATTATCGTGACTTCTGCAAGGAAAAACATCTCGAATATGGTTCTGATGCGTCGGCCGATGTCTACTTCTCTTATCTGACAGAGCAAGAGGAAAAAGAAATGAAAGCAGGAAGTAGTTCTTTCGCCGAAGATGATATGAATGATAATCCTGATCATGTAGATAGCAGAGATGTACCATGCTGCGTGAAGGTCTACAAAGAATGGAACAATGATCCGGAACTCATCGAAGAGATGAAGAATGATATGGATGCCATCTATGTCACTCGTTGGAGATTGCTTAATCCAATGGATAACAATATGGATGACTGTATGAAAAAATGCGATCTCGACGAGAATGTTGTAAACAAATGGTGGGATGTCATTAACTACATCATTGGTGCAAATGGAGGATACCCGGTTACTCCACTGAACTACAGCATGAATACCATTAAGCAGATCATCAATAACGCTATCCCAAGAAAATAGAATTGAATATACGCATGTTGCTATAAGTGAGGAATAAGTGAAAATTATGTTATTTAAATCCCTATGAATAAAGTGCTTGTCGTGAGACAAGGATAGTTGATACTAAATATAATACAGCGTTTATGTTATTTTTATAAAGTACAAAATATTCGTTAGTTTTTAAAATTGACCCTACCATAGGTACTCTGCTGCGAAACAGGGTGCCTTTTTTATCCCTTAGATGTTACAAAAGCAGTCTCAATAGATTCAAAATCTGATACTATCGAAACTGCTTATAGCTTTTTAAAATGTATAGAAATACAAGTCATCTTCTTGAATGATGCAATTCTCGTGTTATTGAGGGTTCCTCGCTGGAGCTTGATACCTTCTTCCTCTCCGGGGCGTAGTTCTCTTGATCATCAGCGATGCCATCTCCATCTTCATCGCCAGTACCAGGCGTTGTTGTCTGGAGATCCAAGGAATCGTTTTCCTCACGATTGTCGCTTCTCGCCACTTCCTCGACTCTTGTGTACACTCTGCTTGCAGACGCTTCCGCTGCTTGCAGGAATGATTTGGTGGCGTTGGCGTTGTTCCGGATCATATCTTTCCAGAAATGTGATACGTCAGGATTATTGGCATTGAAACTGAAACGATACTTTTGTGACAGCATCGCACTTCCCAAATGTGCTATCAGATCTTCTTTCAGATATCGCTTGAAGCCGCTGTTGGTGTTATTAAGACGTGTGCTGCTCACCATGGCAATGGTCAAATCACGATAATAGTTGTCCTTGTCCTCGACATAATCTTTCATTGGCGCTATATGAATCGACTTATCAGCAAGGCTGTAAACAGCAAGATTCTCCTTGCCGTCCTCCTTGACAGGGACATACCAAAGGCCGTTGGAAGCCAAAGTATTTAGCGAAATTGCTTCATTTGCTTTGATACGTATCTCTGCAGTGTTGTCATGTGAAAACTGCTCATACTGCCGGGGATGCTGTTCTTTGAAATCGGTCTGATCTATATTATACAACTCACTCACATATCCATCCTTGCCAATGACAGGGAATGTCACAGCAAAAGGATCGAGTTTAAGCTGCATAGATGCCGCCTCTTTCCTGTCAAGATAAATAGGAAGATCATAGCCTTCCTTCTCTGTGTTCATGGCCAGCATCAGCCCGGAGATACCTTCAAAAGGCTTACCGTCGATGGTCTTAGGAATGCCTGTTGTCTTTGAAACCCACGGCATACTATCATTGATCTCTTGATTGCTCATCTTAGCAATAAGCAAGCGAGAATAGGCTCTGTAGGCATCGGCCTCCTTCATGGACGGGGTGTGCCATCGTCCTGATACCTCTTCAACATTCTCCGGATCCTGCCATCCTCGATGCTCCAAAACAACATCGTCAGCCACTTCCCGATTAGGTAATGATACATCATCCGAACATCCCTGCTGAACACCTTGCCCATCCTTATCTTGTGTTTGCGATGAACTCTTTGGACTCTCGGAGGTAGAACGCAAGGTGTCTTTTGATTCTGCATTTGTTTTTTCATTTGCAAGATCCTCCTTATTTTTCTCAATTAGCTGATGAAATTCATTAACCTCCTGCTCGGTCATTGGACGGAATACTGTCTTGCCAAAGGTATCAACGCCATATACAGAAGGCTTCTCATCCCGATCACCAAAAGGTAATTTAAGCTCATACAAGCTTAGGATTCCATGACCAATCTTATTATCGGCACTTGCCTCTGCATAGTAGATCTCTCCAGAAGGTAGCTTGAAATATTGATGATCATATTTCTTAAGCAGCGCATACTCTTCTGCGGCTGTGAATGCAAGTTCCTTCTCGTATTTAAGATCCATCTCTAGACCTCTCTCCTTGGCCTTCATAGCGTCAAGGACTTTACTACGTCCTTCCTCGCCAAGTGGGATGAGTCGGTTATTGTAAATGGAACAATCCACTGAGCGATTACCAGTAATGATAAATGCCTTAGCAAGACGTGGTTCTCCATATTCATCATGAATATAGAATGAGATATCACCTTTTTTTGTAATGTTCGAGGCATCGAATGCAAGGTTTCCATTACTATCACGTTTGGGGAATTTCTTCTCCTTGTCCTTGGTAAGCTCTGCGAGATGGTCAGCAACCTTGTTCATCTCTTTGATGTCTGGGAGCTCTACATCCAAGACAGACTTTCGGAATGCTTCAAGTTGAGGAAGATACTTCCAAGCATTTTGTTTGTTGATATCCAACTGTGCTTTGTTGCCGTCCGCAAGGATTTCTGACTTGTTGAAGAGTGAGATAGTACCATCCGTGACCTTATAAGAGTCGGCAACAAAGGTCGATAGGGGGATGCCGGTCTGAACCTTAATGCCATTCTCTCTCGGTATGCTGCCTTTGATATACATATCGTGAAGGCTTTTATAGTTCAGAGCTTCAAAGATTTCAGATCCTTTCTGAATCTTCTCAGGCAAATTCAATAGTTCCTTTTCTTTTGCCTTTAAGGCATCGAGGATGACCTGACGCTGCTCTGGATTTGCATGTACCACATAATAATCAGCATCATTTCTGTCATCACTATCTGCATAGTCATAGCTATCTTGGCCGTCATCTGTCAACGTTCCATATATTTCTACATTTCGATTTCCATTAATGTAGAATCTGTCTAAGGAACGCTCAAAACCTCCTGCATCATGAAAAAGCATTTCATGTCCATTACCAGAAAGCGCATGATAGTCCACTTTTACGATATCTTTATCGTAGTGCGAAATAAATTGCTGGTCAAGATCTTTGGAAAGTTTTTCCAGATGGCGGACAATATCATTCATCTCCTTGATATCCTTATTACCCAATGCCAAGATATGATCATCAATCTTTGAAAGGATATTTGTATATTGCCAAGCATTATACTTGTCTATGTTGAGATGCACAGGCGATCCATTCTGCATAGCCTTATGACTAAACAGAGTAAGTGTTTTATCAGATGCGTGATAGGAATCAACAGGAAATGATAAGGGTGAGCCGTTGGTGCTAAAAGACAAACCTACTGAATCCGGTATATTTTTATTGAAGAGTCTCGTAGCCTTGATATCATCTAAGACTTGTTTTAATTGCTCACGCCCTTCAATAGTCTTCTGAGATCGCTCCTTAAAGTCGTTGACTTCTTCCATACTCATAGTGGACAGCTTGATCTTACTGAGATCCTCCATAGTGATATTGCTGTATGCCTTTTTGCTATCTTCCGGCAGAAGATGAAGATTATTTAAATTCAAGCGAAGGTCGCCACTTGGTTCTGGCTGGTAAATGTTACCTTGCTCATCTTTATAATAATGTTTCAGTATATCTTTGAAACGATCACGTCTGACCACATCCTCTGCCTTTTCAGGCAAAGAATAGCCATAATGATCACTAAGTTCTTTCAGACGACTTACTTGTATTTCTTTGTCATCGGTAACTTCCTTGCCATTTACATTATAAGTAAATACGCCATTATCCCATTGAACGTCAGGGAGGAAACGGAAGTCAGGCAAAGACACATTACTTTGGAGCTGCCTTGATGCTTTCTTGCTCACCTCCAAAGCCCACTCGTCTACAAGTGACTTCGCACCATGCTTGGCAATATCCTCCAGTTCTCTGGAATAGTAATTGCGCTGATCAAAAAGTGCATTGAACTCGCTGCGAGACAGAGATGACCTTAATGGCCGCAAGAAATCAAACCAACCTTTTTTCTTGTTACTTTGGTCTTCTTTCATAAATCAACTGATTAATATATTTTTCTATCGGAAAGTATCAGCCTGCATTCTTCTCTTTTTACAGTCTGCTTAACTCTGGCTTACTTGTTGTCTACTTGTTTGCCATCCGTCTTGTTGTCCTCAAAAGTAACAACTTCAACAGTGTCGGCAACACAGTTGATGTTGGCATTACCCTTGAACACGTCAATATCGAGTTTACCTGTCACGTGAACATAGTTCTTTGGTGTAAGTGCCGGGAAGTCTTTCTGAAAACTGATGAAGTGCACCCATGTGTACTCCGGATCCTTCTCTCCGCTCTTGTCACGTGACCAGGCATCGAAAAGATGGTATTTGGAGCCTTTCTTGGATGTCTTCTCTGTCACGCCCTTGGTACCGACTCCTCCTTTGAATTCGAGATCTCCTTCAAGGGAATCGGGTTCTGAGGTCTTGACAAACTCGACTTCTTCATCAGAACGGACATTATAGAAGACGGTACCCTCATACTTGCGAACGTGAAGGACTCCATGAACGAGAACGTGACGGCCATTAGTCAGCTTGCTCTTCATCTTTGCGTCCATGGGTACGCTGACATGAATGATGAGCTCCGCAACACTCTCATCCTTGCCCTGCAAGGGTACGACCATACTAAATGAAAGGTACTTCTCATTCTCCTTGCTTGTCTTCTCTACGGCGGAACTGTTGATGGTTCCACAAACTGTTACATTTCCTTTAATCATAATGATCTGTTTTAATTGCTAGGGTGTCCAGTTAGATGTTCCGAGAAACAGAGGCTGATATCACCCGT
>ERZ1023830.137-NODE-137-length-24584-cov-55.612744_pt1 | contig 24584 bp, 22 predicted proteins | sample MGYA00380381_ERZ1023830 | MGnify/ENA primary metagenome ERZ1023830 (study PRJEB33179, sample SAMN07449067) | human gut metagenome | biome: Human-gut; feature: Human associated habitat; material: Faeces | host: Homo sapiens | place: India:Kasaragod | collected... | reverse complement strand
GAACATCGACTATATGGCACGAAGGTTACATGTAAATGCGGATAATCATTTTCAAGAATATAGCGAAACATGCTTGACACCTTCAGTATGACTTTCTTGGAAGCCTCTGTGTCTTTACCCTCCATGGCGTAGAGTATGTTGAGTGTATTGAAAAGAAAATGAGGATTCATTTGGCTGCGGAGCGAGTCGTAGCGGTATTTCAGCACCTGTTGCCGGGCATCTGCCGTCTCTTTGATCTGTGCGATATAGCGGCTGGTGAAATAGTAGATGTCGCTGCCTGCTAAGATGAAAAGGTTGTTAAAAATAGCACCAGGCCAACTCACGTGGCTGTACTCCGGATTGACAATCAGCATCACACCAATAAAGAGGAAATTGAGTGCGACAAGACTGAGCATCGAGCAGAAGAAATCTGCGGCCAACTTCTTCACGGGGGACAATCTTTGATTGGTGTAGAACACTATCGCATAGTTGTATCCAAAGGTGATCAGCGTGGGCACCATGTTGACGATGGTGGAGGTGACAAAGTCTGTAAAATTGTAATAGGGCCAGGGATCCTTGCTCTCAATGAAATTATAGAACGACTGAAAGACAATATAATAAGTCAAAAACACAGCAATGAACACTACATAGCTGGGTATCGACCGGCCTAAAAAGCAGTCGGAGGGATCTGTTGACTTGCTGTTAGGCCGGTTGACAAAGGATGTAAATATTGACTTCATGTTTATCGTATGAGATATAACTATCGTGTCACTATCAGCCGCAGACTGTCGGCATGGGTGCGCTCCTTCAGCCACGATTGCATGCGGGCGCGCTCACTGGTATTGAGTACGCGCTGAGTGCTGACCACCGCCATGATATAGTGCGAGACCTTGGTCGAGTCGGTCTTCCAGTCAGCAACCCGCGAGACACTGACAGCCGTCACTCCCGGCCATACCGTGCGGGTCTCTTTGCCAATCTCTGCTCCTAAGGAAGCATAGTGCTCATAACCTTTGAGACGCTTCTCCAACTCTTGTATGCGCGTGCTCTGCTCCACCATCTTCTGTTTGCTGACTTCCGTGGTGGTGTTGGCCGAGGCGAGTGCCTGGCTGAGCAGTATGCTGTCAGATTGTGAACCTTGGATGATGTTCAGACGGTAGTCATCGAGCTGGTATTCGCCCATCATGGTTCGTGCACGGCTGATCTGCTGGCTGCTGATGGACTTGCCGACAGCCACCAAGTTGAGTGTCTTCGACTTCTCGTTGGTCGACTGTGAGATGATCTGCGTGCCGGGGAACGAACACTCGTTCTTGACAAACTTGCGGATGTTGTTTTCCGTGACACTCTTTCCAATGATGCCTACTGTCATGTATCCGGCAGGCAACATCGTGAGCACTACCACGCCCAGGATATATCGGTTGACGACCTTCAGTCTCTCGGCATTGACAAATTGCTTTCTCTGGAAATGCATCATGCGCACTCCGAGATAGGTGGCCAGCGAGATGAACACCGTGTTGATGAAGAACAGATAGAAGGCTCCGAAGAAGAAAGAAGCCTTGCCCATGGCCAGTCCATAGCCAGCCGTACATAGAGGTGGCATGAGGGCCGTGGCGATGGCTACGCCGGGAATGACATTGCCCTTGCCCTTAGTAGAAAGCGCCAGAATACCGGCCGCACCGCCGCAAAGCGCGATCAGCACGTCGTAGAGCGTGGGTGAGGTGCGGGCAAGAAGCTCGGATTGTGCCTCGTTCAAGGGCGTCAGCAGAAAATAAATTGTGGCGGTGAGCACACTGATGACGGTGGCGACGAGATAGTTTTTTGCCGACCGCTTGAGCAGTTCCAGGTCGCTGATGCCCACAGCGAGTCCCATGCCGATGATAGGTCCCATGAGCGGTGAGATGAGCATGGCGCCGATGATGACGGCCGTAGAGTTGACGTTGAGTCCCAACGAGGCAATGAAGATGGCAAAGATGAGCACCCAAAGGTTGGCTCCATGGAAAGTGACGCCACTGCTGATCTGACTCATGGTGTCGGCTTCGTTCTCTTTGTCGGGCATGACGTTGAAATAGCCTTTCACGACCTGCCACAGTGTTTTAGGTTGCTGCTGTTCCATAGCTAAGAGCGTTTATATATAATAATGTGTTGATTATCTCCGAGACAGTATTCTGTAGCCGATGATGCCTCCGAGGATCGATGCGGCAAAGATGCCTACCTTGGCCTGGCTATAAGCTTCGGTTGAGTTGAAGGCCAGCGTAGTGACAAACATCGACATGGTGAATCCTATGGAAGCCAGGAAGCCCAGCCCGGTGAGTCGCCGCCAGGTGAGTTGTTTGCTGCGTCGGCCCAGCCCCAGCCGTTCCATCAGCCACACTGAGGAGAGGATACCAAGGGGTTTGCCGGCAAGCAGGCCCAGCATCACGCCCACGGCGATGTGGTTGTCGAAGAGCTGCGCCAGATCCATGTCGACAAACGACACGCCCACGTTGCCCAGTGCAAAGACGGGCATGACGAAGAACGACACGAAGGGATGGAGGCTGTGCTCAAGGTGCTGCAGGGGCGGCAGAGCCTGGTTGGCATCGGTCTTCACGCGGGCGATGATTTCAACCTGGTCGGGTTCCAACGTTCTCACGTCGTTGGTTTCCGCTTGGTCGAAGCGGCGAGTGAGCTTCCGCATGCGGGCCACAAACGAGTCTTCGCTGATGCGTGAATCGGCAGGGATGACCATGGCAGAGAGCACGGCGGCTATCGTGGCATGGATGCCGGAAAGCAGAAAGGCCGTCCATACGCCGCCAATGCCCAAGATGCCGTAGAACCAAATAGACTTCACGCCCATCTTGTTGCCCACAAACATCACGGCTAAGAAGGCCAGACCCACGAGCAGGTTGCCCACCGAGAGTTGCGAAGTATAGAACAGAGCGATGACGAGCACAGAGCCCAAGTCGTCGACGATGGCGAGCGTGGTAAGAAATACCTTCGCCGACACCGGCACGCGGTCGCCCAAGAGGTAGACTACCGCCAGGGCAAAGGCAATGTCGGTGGCCATGGGGATGCCCCATCCGTGAGCCACGGGGGTACCGCCGTTGAAGACAAGATAGATGAGTGCCGGGAAGACCATGCCCATGACGGCGGCAGCCACGGGGAGCGTGACCTTGCGCAGGTTGCGCAGCTCGCCGCCGATGAACTCCCGCTTGAGCTCCAGTCCTACGACAAAGAAGAACATCGACATCAGGCCGTCGTTGATCCAGTGCTCAAGAGTGAAGTTGAGGCAGGGTTGGCCGTCCACGACAAAACCGAAAAGGTGGTGGAGAAAGTGGGCATAGCCAACTCTTAGCGGACTGTTGGCCAGCACGAGTGCCAGCACCACGGCCAGTCCTAAGACGATGCCGCCGGACTTCTCCTGATTGATGAACTGCATGGCAGGCAGGACTATCTGCTGCCGTATCTTTTGTTGGTAATGTATCATAACTAAGGGGTTGTAAATGAAATAATGTTTTCTGCGCTGTCCTACATCACTGTGGTTTCTTGTCGACAAAGACCATGGCGTTTCTGTTGTCACTGATCGAGCTGATGTATCTGCCATACTCCCTGAGCACGTCGGCGATGATCTCATCCTTGCTGAGATATTGTATGTCGTTGCCCGTGCGTCCGTCGGAATAGTAGGTCACAGGAATGTATTGTGTGCCGTTGTCGGCGTCAGGGGTGTTGTCCTCATCGACGAGATAGTCGGAGAGCACCCGCTTCTCTGCGGTCACGCCATAACGGAAGTTGCGTATCTGTACGTGCGGAACGGAGAGCTCTATAGAGAGCGGGCCGTTCTTGCCCTTGAGAATTTCTGACTGTATGCCATATTTCTCCAGTTCTGTTTGCAGTTCGCTGAACGCCGGCTCCACTTTTTTGAGGAAGAAGCGGCGGATGTCCTCTTTCTGTGAGAAGGTGACGATCTGCTCCAACCGCTTGCGCCAGTGGGCACCATCCCAGTTTCGGCTGCCATAGGGCAGGTGGGTGGAGTTGTAGAACTCGTCGGTGCGCAAGGCTTTGAGCAGACAGAAGCACAGAAGCAGGAGAATGAGACCGAAGGGCAGGGCCGAGATCAGCGTCATCGTCTGCAGGGAGTTGAGCCCGCCGGCATAGACCAGTGTCATGGTGATCACTGCCATCAGCAGTCCCCAGAAAGCGTTTTGCCACTTGGGAGATTGCGGATTGTTGCCCGTGGAAATGCTATTCATCACTAAGATGCCGGAGTCGGCAGAAGTGACAAAGAAGATGGCAATCATCACCAAGGCCAGCGCGCAGAGGCCTTTGGCAAAGGGGAAACTCTCGAAGAACGAGAACAGCAGGATGTCGGGCTGGCGCACCAGAGCTGAGAGTGCACCATGCACCACGTTGCGGTCAATCCAAATGGCACCGTTGCCAAAGACGGTCATCCACAGGAAGATGAACAGTGAGGGCACGAGCATCACGGCAAGGATGTATTCGCGGATGGTGCGCCCCTTGGAGATGCGGGCGATAAACAGGCCCACAAAGGGTGCCCACGATATCCACCATGCCCAGAACATCACGGTCCAGCTCGTAAACCATCCGCGCCCCACCTTCTCGAAGGCAAAGGTGTTGAACGTCAGGCTGGCGAAACTCCCGATGTAGTTGCCGATGCCTTCGGAGAACGCGCTCAGCAAGAACGTCGTCGGGCCCAATAGCAGCACAAAGACCAACAGCAGAATGGCCGTGCCGAGGTTCAGCTCGCTGAGCCGCCGCACGCCTTTGTTCACGCCCGCTACGGCCGACAGGACGGCCAAGGCGCAGAATACCGCCACGATGACGCACTGAAAGAGAAAGCTCGAGCTGTGGAGGATGCCTAAATGTACCAGCCCCGCGTTGACCTGCTGCACACCAAAGCCCATGGAGGTGGTGATGCCAAAGAAGGTGCTCACCAGGGCGAAGACATCCACCACATCACCGATAGGTCCATAGATACGCTCCTTCAATATGGGGTACAAGCCGCTGTGGATGCTCAGCGGCAGTTTGTAGCGGAACGAGAAGTAAGCCAAGATGAGACCTGCCAAGGCAAAGATCGACCATGCGTGGATACCCCAGTGGAAGAAGGTGGCTAACTGCGCGTCCTTAGCTTTGTTGACAATCGTGGGCAGTGCAGGATAGACATAGTGTGACATGGGTTCCGACACGCCAAAATACATCAGACCGATACCCATGCCGGCGGCAAAGAGCATGGCAATCCAGGAAAAAAAAACATATTGTGGTTCGGAGTTGTCGGCCCCTAAGCGGATGTTGCCCAACTTGCTGAAGGCGACAGCCAACAAGAAGATGACAAAGAAAGAAACGAGCAGAATATACACCCAGCTGAGATTCTTGTAGATAAGCGACTGTACAAAAGTCAGCCAATTGTTGACTCTTAAAGGAAATACCGCAGAGAGCAACGAGAGCAACACCAGAACGATGATGCCTGGAAGAGCTACATTACGGGTAAAAGTGGTGTTATGTATGATTTTCTTTAGCATAATCTTAATAAAGAAATTAAAGATGAGAAAAGCTGTCAGAACGGAGAAGATCCGCGGCAGATGACAAAAGCCTTCACCTGCCTACGGCTACAAAGGTAATGAAAAAGATCGAGATGACAAAGCATTTCCCTTATTGATTGAAACTATTTTGCCCGTTCTGCTTCATCTTTCTATTTTCCCATTTCAGTCACATTCCTGCTTACTTGACGGCGGAAATACGATACTTTTGCAACCAAAAGTCATATTATGTCACGCCATACCCTCATACTCAGGATAACGCTTTGGCTTGTCTTGGACAGCCACACTTCATCGAAGAATGCACAAGATAGATTGTCTCAAGATATTCTTTTGCATACTTTCTTGCTTTTCGAATAGGGGATATGCCTTGCCTCTACGTCTTAAATTAAAATGCAAAACGAGAAATGATGAAAAGACAAGCTTACAAACACCTGCTAACGAAGGCACGGACGTGGTCCCGCACATACCTGTTGTGCACACCAACGGCTCAGCTACATTATATTCCGTTTCAGCGGCGCTTCTTTCTATTTCAAGGAGTTCTTTCGTCATTTCATCATAAGTCTTTCGTAACTTTGTACTAAAAATGCAGTAATAATGAAAACAAATATTGATTTTCTGACAGAGATACAGGAAAACTTCGTGAACAATGCTTCACGCCCGGCCTTCTGTATCTCCAATCAGCTTTTTACCTACGGCCAATTATCCCATTGCGTGTCAAAGGTAAGGGAAAGGTTGAGGCCTGTCTCTGACGAATATATTGGTCTCGTCGCCAATGACGATCTGATGACCTATGCCTCCATCCTTGCCATCTGGTTGGAAGGCAAATGCTATGTACCTCTCCATCCTCATCAGCCGTTGGCCCGCAACAAGGATATCATCCATCAGGTAGGGATCAACACGCTGCTCGATTCGAGTCCGTGTAGCAGCTTTACGGACTGTGGCGTGCAGATCATCGCCGAGACTGTTGGGAGTGAAGCGACAGATGCTTGTCCGCAGGCAGACCATATTTTCGATGCGAGTCGCCACGCCTACATCCTTTTCACCTCTGGCAGTACAGGACGCCCCAAAGGCGTGCCGGTGACCTTCGGCAATGTGTCGGCCTTCCTGGACTCCATTCGTGAGATGGGACTGGAGCTTAGCAGCGAAGACCGCTGTCTGCAGATGTTCGACCTGACGTTTGACTTGTCGGTAGGCAGTTATCTTCCCTCGCTTGTGGCCGGAGCCTGCGCCTATACGGTGGCACCAGGCTGTGTCAAGTGGCAGGAAGTGGGCCGGCTGATAGAGGACTATCATCTGACCGAAGCGCTGATGGTGCCTTCGGTGATACACTATCTGCGTCCTTACATGGATGAGCTTGAGACCGACGCACTACGCTATTCGCTGTTTTGTGGAGAAGCACTGTTGGCCGACGATGTAAAGGCATGGGAAGCAAGAATTCCACGGGCAAAGATATGGAATGTATATGGCCCCACGGAGAACACCATCTACTGTACAGCTTACGAGATTGGCGACACCATCTGTGAGAAAAACGGCATCGTCAGTATCGGAACGGATATGAAACACAGCGCGACAATGATTGTGGACGACAACCGGCAGCCTGTGGCGATTGGAGAAACAGGTGAACTCTGTCTTTCCGGGCAACAGCTGACACCAGGATATTGGAGAGATGAGGTAAAGAACACCTCATCGTTTTTCGTGTCCGACGGTATTCGCTGGTATCTCACGGGCGATGTCTGCTATCGTCAGTCCGACGGTAATATCATCTATTTGGGGCGTAAAGACTCACAAGTGAAAATCCAGGGATACCGGGTGGAGTTGAGTGAGATAGAGAATGTGGCCCGTCATTTCTACCATGACGAGGTCGCCGTCGTTGCCACCACATTTGGCGATGAGAGCGCCCTGCGTATTGCCATTGCCGTGGAGGCAGAGGACAATCAGTGTGGTTTTCAACTCGTGGATTATCTCAAGGAGTATCTGCCCGCCTATATGATACCCGAAAAGGTGGTCTATCTCAAGGCCTTTCCGCAGAATTCTAACAATAAGACTGACCGAAAGGCGATTAAAGAACTTATCAAATAAACAAGTAATCATGGAAAGAGAAGAAGTAAGAAAGTTGCTTTCAGGAATTTTTGAAGTAGTACTCAACCAACCCGTGCTGTTGACTGATGATATGACACCGGACGACATTGACAACTGGGATTCGCTGACCAATATGACCATTATCAGCGAAATAGAAAGCCAGTGGGGTATCAAGTTCAAGCTGCGCGACATCATCCGCATGAAGAACGTGGGCGACATCATCGACACCATCATCAAGAAGACCTGCTGAGTACGATCATTCATCATAACGATCACCACATACTATGGAATTTCTGTCGATACCATTTGTATGCTGCATGGCGGTGACTTTTCTGCTGTACTATCTTCGGCAGAGTCGCTCCTGGCAGCATGCAGTACTGCTCGCGGCGAGCATGGTGTTTATTGGTTATTACCATCCCGTCTATCTGCTCATCGCCTCGGCAATCACTGTCTTCACATTTCTTTGGGGACGTCTCATCCACGAAACGTTGGATACCCGCGCCGGCACCGTCTGCTTTTGGGCTGGCATTGTCGCTTTGGTCGGGTTCTGGCTGGTGGCGCGCTATTGGTTTCCGCTGTTTCCTTTGGGCATCTCCTTCTATACCTTCCAGGCATTGTCCTATCTGATTGAGATCTATTGGGAAGAGGATCCGGAAGATGATTTCATTGACTTCACACTCTATATGATGCTCTTCGTCAAGTTCCTTTCGGGACCTATCGAGCGTGCGTGCGACCTGCTGCCTCAGTTGAAGACCGCACGGACATTCGACTATACGCTTGTAACGCGAGGCCTGAAGTTAGTGGCATGGGGTGTGTTCCTCAAAGTCGTCATCGCGGACCGCATCTCGCCCTCCCTCGACATTGTGCTCAACGATGTGCGTGATGCTACCGGCATGCAGCTCTTAGTGGCCACGCTTCTTTATCCCATTCAGCTCTACAGCGACTTTGCCGGATATACGTGCATGGCTTTGGGACTCGGCCGCATGTTAGGATTCCGGTTGCATCCTAACTTCGACCGTCCGTTTGCGTCGCGGTCTACAGGCGAGCTGTGGCGGCGGTGGCATGAGTCGCTCTCCTTTTGGGTGCGTGACTATGTCTTCACGCCGCTCAATGCATCGTTGCGGGAATACGGGCGTTGGGGCGTGTGCCTTTCGTTGCTTGTCACTTTTGTGGTCATCGGCGTATGGCATGGTGCCGGATGGACGTTTGCCTGTTATGGACTTTGCCAGGGTGTTCTCGTCATAGAGGAGGCACTGTTAGGCAAGCGTCGCGAGCGGTGGTATGGTTATCTCGGAAAGCATGTTGGTAATGCGCTGATGATGATCCGTACCTACATTTTCTTTGCCCTTTCGCTACTCTTCTTTAGAGTAGCAGAGGTATCCGATGTGTTCTATACCTACCGCCATCTGTTTGATGGAATTGAATCATCAGTTAAGGAACTCCGTCTTGGCATGGACGACCACTCTTGGATCGTATTTGGTGTGGCAACCATTGTGATGCTGATCGTAGAGTATGCTAACAGCCATCGCAATCTCATCGTCGCTTCCGAGCGGCTGCGGCCGTTATGGAGATGGACGTTGTATTTCGCCGTACTGCTCATCATTCTCTTCTATGGATCGTTCGGAGTGGAAAATTTCATCTATATACAATTCTAAACTGTCATCATCATGAAGACGACATATTCTATTTTGAAGTTCTATGGCAAATGTCTGCTGCTGAGCCTTCCTTTGCTGTTATTTTTGGCTTTCTATGTCATCCGCGACCCTTTTATGGTGGTGCGCTCTTATTCCGACTATGACCATAGCCGTGTGATGCAGAGTGAAGGAGCAGTCAGTTGGGAGAAGTATAAGCTCTACCGTCATCGATGCCACTACGATGCTTTCATCATGGGCTCGTCCTGTACAAAGGCTTTTTCCTGCCATGAGTGGAACCGGTATATCCATGCTCACCCCTTTCGCATGTTTTGCAACGCTGAGGGGCTGGGAAGCCTGAAAGTAAAGTTGCAGGCGCTTGACACAGTTCCCGGACAGCGCATAGACCATTTGCTCATCATTGCGGAGCGTAGTATGTTTGATAAGGTTTCACCTATGCATGACTTTATCCATGCCTTGCCGCCTAAGGTGAGCGGAGAGAGTATGGCTAATTATCAGACTCTGTTCTTTCAAACCTTCCTTCAGCCCAAGTTTCTTGTGCCATACCTTGATTATTTGGCTACGGGAAGAATCAGCCGGAACGGACAAAAGGTGCTCAATGTCAACGTACCAACCCGTGAGAGATACTCCAACGACGAGGTGATGTATCAAGAACGGGAGATTACTGATATGGGTGAGAGATATTGGGCAGACAAGGACTTGCCTCAACAGAGCAGGCAACAACACCCTCATGAGGCTCCCTTAGCCATAGGCCTGCCACAGGTGACGGTGCTCAAAGAGATAGAGAAGATATGCCGTAGACATCATACCGATGTTCAGTGGGTCGTTGGCCCTACTTTCAAACAAGAACAGCTCAACCGTCACGATATTCTCGTGTTGTGCCAGATCTTTGGCGCTGCTCACGTCCACGACTACTCAGCAGTCCCACAGTTCTTTGACTACCATTGTTATTATGACCAGGCACATTACCGGCGGGCTGTAGGCAAAAAGATATTGCAAGATATCTATAAGACTCCCTGTCAGCAATAGGCCGATACGCTTCATCCCTTTACTTTTCCGTTTCAGCCATCTTGCGGATCGTTTGGGCGGCTATTCATCGTACCTTTGCAGCCAATAAAACAGTTATCGTTATAATAGGGAATCAAAGGTATGGCGATGTGCGGGCGAGGAGTTCCTACTGTGCCTTGTTTAAGGGTGTTAGCAGAAAATAGACCGTGGCGGCGAGCACACGGATGACAGTGCTATGAGATAGTTTTTGGCCGACAGTCTGAGCAGCTACAAGTCGCTGATGTCTACGACAAGTCCCATGCCGGTGATAAACCTCATGATCGGCTAAATGAGCATGATGCCGATTATAACGGTCATAGAGTTGACGTTCAGTCCTGACGAGGCAATGAAAATGGCAAAGATGAGGGCGCAGAGGTTGGCTCCATGAAAGGCGATGCCACTACTTATCTGACTCACGGTGTCAGCTTTGTTCTTCTTGGCGGGCATGAGTTGAAATGGCCTTCTACGACCTGTCGGAGTACTTTAGGTTGCGTTTTGTTTTTTTATCTCTTGGCACCCATCTTTCTGAGATACTCACCAAGTGGTTCCATATCCACTTGGGCGCGCCATTGGTCAACTTTGCTCTCGTCAAGAAGCATCCACACGCGTCCATCTCTTATTTGCGAGCCATACTTTTGCGGTTTGCCCTGAAACATGTTGATGCGGTCCTCCATCATAGCTACACTTGAGGGCTGGAGGTCGCCGTTTTTTACAGCCTTTTGAAAAATGGGAAGATACTTTTGCTGTAGTTCAAGTGGGGAATGTTGTATTACTACCCAGAATGCAGAGCAAGCCTCTCCTACGACAGATTTTCCCACGAAACCTTTACTGTCAAGAATGTTGCAAATTTCTTTCTGATTGGCACTGTCGACCTTAGCCATAATAGCGTAGATTGAATCCAACTGTTGTTTGTCCGTTGGTTTTTTGGCTGATGCGTTCATCCACAACTGTCTTATCTGCTGATCAGCTTCCTCAATTTTCAGCAACTTTGAACGCAGGGCATTATCATATTGTTTTTCAACGGCGTTGCGGCGTGCATCCATTTCCGATATAAGCTCCTGCCAACGTTTGTCTTTTCGCAATGGCTCTAAATCCTTATCTCTGTTGGAGTCTCTCATGTACCATTTCGGCTCTAACTTCATCCGTTGTCTAAGCCATGTAAATGCTTGATCAGTGTTGCCTGAAAGAGCTGCGACACAAGTCGCATTGTAAAGATGAACACCCTTGATGCATGAAGAGTATTTAAAAGCCTGTTCGAAGTAGTTCAAAGACTTGTCATAATTCTTCAAACGATAGCAAGAGTCAGCTTTTGTGATTAATGCATCATATTGTCGAACTGTGGATAGGTAACCATTCTTTTCGCCTGACATTATATTTAGCGACTGTTTTCTGTAATCGTCAAGTACCCATGCCAAGGAGTAGAAGTTTCTTCTGTCTGTTACATCCCAGTGATATGTTCCAAAAGAGGGGTATTTTTTTGATTCACTTTGCATAACATAGATTACACCTTGTGTCCGACCTTGCCTAATCATGCGATCAACGCATACTAACCGATGATGCCGATTGTTGAAAAAAAGATTGCGCCACAACTTATCTTCAGCCTGTCTTCTTGGTGGTTCTGGGTAGAGCATACGCTCCACATTTACCGAGCCATCTTTGTACATTACGTAGTCGGGCTGATAACTGGTTATGTCACTGTTGGTAAATGTCGCCCAGTATTTCCCCATGGGTCTAAGAGAGTCAATAGAGAAGTCTACATCTCTCACCACATCCTTCCAAAACTTGTCCGCCTCGCTCATTTTATTGGAACAAGATGCAAACAGAAGCATACAAAGCAATAATGATAAATTTGTTCTCATATTAGTATTAAAGAGTAGCTATAACTGTTAATGTCTTTGTGGAGACCGTCCCGCTTGTGGTCCGGACAAGAAAGATAGAACGTGTAAAGCAAAATTAGTCCTGCCCCCCGAAGACGAGATGCGGAAGACTTAGAAGTGGAAGTTGAGCGTGGTGGTCAAGTCGTGGAAGTGGTAGGATCCGGATACCCCAGGGTAGTCTTTTTCCAGATTGAGCAGTCCGACGTGCCCTTGCAGTCCCAGTCGCCAGTGCTTGCCCATTTGGTAGTATATACCGGGCTGCAGACCAAAGTCGAACGGCCGGTAGATATCCCTATCGTTCAATGGATAATTGGGATCGGCACCATTATAATACTGGTTGTTGGAAGCAATGAAGGAGAATACGGGGCCGCATTCCACCACAAGTCCGCTCTTACGTGGGTTGGAGAGATGGTATTGGATGAGGACTGGAATGTCGATGTACGAGCAGTCGTAGGCACCTTCTTTACCAGTGACATCACCTACTTCAAACTTCGCACGGTAGCCGATGCCCGGCATGACGGACCAATGGCGTGTGAGATAGTAGTTCAGACCGTAGCCGACATGAAAAGCGATAGGGGCTTCTTCATCGGCAAATTCGGTTGCATAGCCCAAACCGATATAGAAGTTGTGCTCGATGCGCTTTCCCTGTCCGATAGCAGGAAGACAAAGCAATGTAGCTGTGCTTAGGGCAAGCAACCCTTTTCTGATGTTGTTCATGGTTACTATATATAATAAGGTGTATGATTCTTTATTCCTTTGCCGGTCTAAGCAGCATCCAGTAGGCGCTTGCCTTGATTTTGTTCATCAGAGCGGCGCCAAGAAAAGAAGGATGGCAGAGAATAATCCTCTCTGCCGAAGGCGACTCACCATTTGTTTATTTCTATATGACGACGGCCGTTCCGCTCACTGCCACCATGAGCATGGAACCGCTTTGGCCCACGGTCTCGTAGTCGATGTCGATGCCAACGACAGCGTTGGCACCGAGGTCGGCGGCGCGTTGCCGCATCTCGTCCAGTGCCGTGCCTTTTGCCTCGCGCAGCACTTTCTCGTAGCTGCCCGACCGTCCGCCGATGATGTCGCGGATGCCGGCAAAGAAATCTTTCATGAAGTTGGCACCGATGATGGTCTCGCCTGTCACGATGTCCTTGTACTCTCTAATGGAATGACCTTCGATGGTCGGTGTGGTGGATAATAGCATAATCTAAGACGTTTGGTGGTTGCAAAGATAGTGTTTTTATTCCAAAGTCCAAAGGAGAGGGGAAAGAAATGTCTCTTGGCGATCTTCCTTTCGGCCTTGTGAGAGAAAAAGGACAGGAAGATTCGGGTATGACCAAGAAAAGTTGTATCTTTGCCAAAGATAGAATCTTATGAATGACAGACATGGACAAAGATAAAGTTTATCGGCAGCTGACGGCACAGGCAAAGAGTCTGGTCGATGGCGTGGACAACGTGGTAGGCGCCTTGGGTAATGTGACAGCCCTGTTGAAAGAGGAGCTTCCATCTTTCTTTTGGGTCGGCTTCTATGTGGTTAAGGATGGGCGTCTGCAGTTAGGACCCTTCCAAGGTCCGGTCGCCTGCTACGGCATCGAGAGGGGAAGGGGCGTATGTGGTGCGGCTTGGGAAAAAGCCCAAACCCTTGTAGTGCCCGACGTGCATCAGTTCCCCGGTCATATTGCCTGCTCCTCACGCTCCAATTCCGAGATTGTCGTGCCGGTCTTCCATGGCGGAGAGGTCGTCGCTGTCATCGATGTGGACAGCGAAGACGTTGATGCTTTCGACGAGGAAGACAAACGCGGCTTGGAGACGATAGCCCAGATCGTGGCACCACTCTTTGCCACAGGATATTGAGTGCTTCCCTGCTCTTGCAATAGTAACTAAACCTGTATGAAGATGTTGAATATGACCATTCACAACACCATCCGTAAGCTTAAGGACAAGATGGAGACCAGCTACAGTCTGCCTTGGCGGGAAGACTTCGGAGGGTATCTGCTCCAGCGCGGTTATCTGCTCTATCAAAATCTTTTTATCAAGCGCCACTGGGGCTTCGCTGCCCAACTCACTTTCAATACCTTCATGTCCCTTATTCCTGCCTTTGCCATCATCTTCGCCATCGGCAAGGGACTGGGATTTGAAGGTTATATTCTCTCTTGGTGCAAGTATGTCTTCTCGGCTCAACCGCAAGTATATAACGCCATCGTGAGTCTTTCGGAGTCCTACATCCAATATGTTCATACCCGGGTCTTTGTCATCGCCGGCATTGCCGTCATGCTTTGGAGCGTGATAAGTCTCTTCATGGATATCGAGAGCGTATTCAACGACATCTGGGGCGTCAAGGAAGACCGCCCATTGCAGAAACGGTTGATCTATTATATCGCGATTATCTTCTGTGTACCGATCGTCATTATCCTCTGCAGTTCTTTCACTATCTACAGCTACTTACTCCTCGACTATCTGCCTGTCATCCGTTACATCACTCCTGTCATGCACTGGGCAACAGGCATCATCGTCCCCGTTCTGCTGATGTGGCTGTTTTTCTTGTGCCTTTATACCTGCATCCCCCATACGCCCGTGCCCGTCAGGCATGCCTTGTGGCCGTCACTTTTAGCCAGCTTCTGCATCATGCTGCTCCAGATGGCCTATATCCATCTGCAGGTTCTGGTCTCGAGCTATAGCATCATCTATGGCAGTCTGGCTGCCATTCCTCTCCTCCTGTTATGGTTGCAGATATCTTGGTACATCAGCATCGGATGTGCGGAACTCACGCATGCCAATCAGGATCTGGCGATAGGCAACGTTGATAAAACCGCAGAGTACATGATGAACGAGATCATCGCTCAGTGCCTCATCATCCTTGACCTACTCATCGACCGGCAACAGAAGGGCTATAGTCCACTCCGTTTCACTCAGCTACAACAGCGAACCCGTTTTTCTCGTCCCGAACTCTTGCAATGTCTCGCCCGGATGGAAGTCTGCGGCATCGTCTATGCTTCACCGTCACGCCACCGTCATGACAAGATCTATACCCTGAGTCAAAACACGCAGGATATCCAACCCGATGTAGTCGTTGCCCGACTGATGAACTCCCGCCTTGGCGACGACAACCGTCAGGCTACCGATGAGAAGGTCCGCGAGAAGATAAAGACCTTAAAGATCCATGTGGATAGGTAGCGCCTATCCGATAATATCCGAATATAAAGAAAATAACATTCTCGATATTCGGTAATAATCTTGATACCAACAAAGAAGAGGAAGGAAGGTGTATCCTCACCCATTCATAGCTGTGGTATTGTCTATTACTCATTTTCCCCCCCCCTCTCTCTCTTGGAGAGGGGTGAGAGGGTGAGTCTGTCTTTATTCATTTCTTAATTGCTGCTGTTCATCCCTTCCTTGAATCTTGCCAGCAGCATTTGGGCCATCTCGTTCTTCGGATTGAGTTTCAGCGCTTCGTCGAAGCTGTCAAGTGCCTGACGGTAGTAGCGCGGTCCGTTCTGCTGTGGATTGGTCACGATGAGGGCTGTGTAGTAGAAGCCGTGGAGCGTGGCGAGGTCAGAGCGGTCGGTGGCTTTCGTGGGCTGCAGCGCTTCGATGCGTTGGATCACGCGCTGGGCCTCGTCGATATACTGTTGTGCCTTGCCGCTTTGAGGCTGCGAACAGACCGTACCGAGCAGGAGCACCGCCTGCTGGTATTTCGGTTGGATGCTGTCGGGCTGCATGGCTTCCAGACGTTGCAGCGAGGCGAGTTGCTGCCCCACCGTGGGCTGACTTTGCTGGGCATGGAGACTGAGGAAGGAAACAACGATGAGGATGAGGACCATCATGCGGCGGCAGGCGACGGAGGCCAGTGCCTTAGAAATTTGCGATGTCATAAGCTTTATTACTTTTTAGTGAAACAAATATTCCGATATAAAGGAAGCGGTCGGAGCCGTTGGTGATGGGCTCGCCGCCACGGTATCCATAGATGTTTTGGCGTCCGAGCAGATTGCTCAGTGAGGTATAGACGATGACGTGCTTGCTCGCAAGACAGGTGATGCTGGCATCAAGACTATTATAATAAGGTGTGGTGCGCCCCTCGCTCTTTCGTCCAGAGGCAAACGACTCGGTGAGTCCGAGGCCGAAGATGCCGATACTATATTTCAGCGCGAGACGCAGGTTGTGACGCGAGACGTATTGAGGTTGCTGCTCAGTGAGGTAGTCGAGGTAGCGTCGGCGTGAGTCATTGTAGCTATAGCTGAGCATTGTGTAGAGGTTGGGCATCAGTGACCGGTCGTCGATGAAGAGATCAAAGCCTCGGCTCTTGCCGTGACCGTCGGCAGTGTAGAGCCCTTGACGGAGGAGCGGCAGACGAGAGTATCGCTTGTAGTAGGACTCTATGCGTACGAGCGTGTTGCCAAAACTGTATTGCAGTCCGGCGATGTAGTGATGGGCCAGTGAGGATCGGGATGGCGCAAGGCTACGTACCAAGATGGTGTCAGCGGGCTCTTGGGTATAGCTTCCGGCAGAGAGCGAGAGCAGCCAGCGGCGTGAGGGATTGTAGTTGAGCAGCAGGCGGGGCAGCAGTGTCCAACGGTGGGAGAGGCTGGAATATTCCGTACGCAGCGAGGCTTCGGCAGAGCAACCTTTGAAGAGCTTGTATTGCGTCATGGCGAAGAGTGCTGGCAACAGATAACCTTTGGAATCGTGCAGACGGTCATGGAGGCGATAGTCGAGCCACTGATATCGGAAGAAACTCTCCATGCCGATGGTGCCTTTCATCCATGCAGTCAGTGTCTTCGATGCTTTCGTCTTGACGTGGAGCTCGCCCGTGCGGTGACGATAATGGTCGCCATGGAGCAACGCGTCACTGATGTCTTGCCACACCATGCCGGCGGCGAGCCCCGCAAACCAAGTGACGCGACCTTTGGCGGAGCCTTTCGCCACGCTGTTGAGATAGAGGTTGTTTTCCTCAAGACGGAGCGTCCGCCCGTCTGTGTCGAGGCTCAGCGTCGTGCGGTCGAAGCCGAGATAGCTCTTCCACACGCTCGATGGTGTGGGCTGTGTCTTCCATTGCGTCTCGAATGACAGCTGTCGGTAGGGCTTGCGCCAAGTCCAACGGTCGGGGAAAAGGCGGTTGTACATCCCCAAGTCCATGTAGGTGGCATTCATCGACCAACAGCCTTGTTTCGTTGCCTTTGTTCCTCCGATGTTCCAGTCGATCAGCGAGGCGCTCACGCCCAATTTGTCCGAGACCGGTGCGTCGGTAGTCTCCATGGGCAGCACCGACGACAGCGCCTGCCCATATTCCGCGTCGTAGCCTCCGAGGGAAAAGGTGATGCCCTTGAAGAGAAAAGGAGAGAAACGGCCGCGCGACGGACTGTTGGGGGCTGTAGTGGAATAAGGCTGCAACACGTGCATGCCATTGATGTAGGTCTGGCACTCTTCGCTGCTGCCTCCTCTGACGTAGAGTTTCCCGTCCTCGCCAACCTTCTGTGTGCCCGGCAGACTTTGGAGAGCCGACACGATGTCACCGCAGCTGCCTCCGTCGAGCACTACGTCGAGGGCGCCCATCTGTTTCACGCCATTGGCCTGCCCGAACTGGAAGGTGCTGCCGGTGACGACGACTTCATCAATGGTGGTCGTGCGCTCATACAACCGGATGGCGAGCGGCTTGTATCCTTTTTGCCAATCCCGTTCCGCATTGTCATATCCTATGCAGGTGACCATCAGCTGTGCGCTGTCGGCTTTCAGCGTTGAGAAGGAGAAACGGCCGAGCGAGTCGGTGAGACAGCCGTCCGTCGTACCTTTGACAAAGACGTTGGCTCCAGCTATCGGATGGCGACCGTCGGTCACCGTACCCGATATCAACTGCTGTGCATGGCCGAGGCCGTGGCCCGACAACAGGAGCGTGAGGATGAGAATGTTGCGTTTCATGTCGGCAAAGTTAGTGCATGAAATGCAGTGGTGCAAATTTGCGGGACAGACAGCTAAGTAATGGGCTATACGCCTAAGCGGCAGGACGGAATGCAAGGATTAGGGACGAATGACTAAGCAGAAAAGCCCTGGCTTTGAGCGGAAGCGCGAGGGGGTGAGACAGGCAGCGAGGGCGGCGAGTTGTAACTCGCCGAACAGAACGGAGCAGAACAATGAGCGCGGTCTTTTGCCAGACAACAGGGCGCGCGGTCTTTTAACCGACAAACGAGCGCAAGGTCTTTACGTAACTTCTCGATACGGGTACTGTGTGGTGTTCGTCGCCAACGGTGAGCTGATAGCCGTTGGAGTTGCCATGGGCGGAGAGAATGTTGTTGAGGTTGACGATGAACGAACGATGGCATTGGAAGATGCTCTTCTCGTTGGTGTCGGCAAGGACTGAAGTCAGTGTGGTGCGTAGCTGTCGGTGCTCGACAAGGCTCTCATGGAGGAAGTAGATGTCGACGAAGTTCTTCTGTGCTTCGGCGTAGAGAAAGTCGGAGAGGTGCAGCGTGAGATCGTTGCCACGCACAGATGTGTCGTGAAAGGTCACCGTTTGCGTGGTTTGTGCGTCTATGTCTTTAGGCAACAGTTCAGCCAGACGCGTGCGCAGACGCTTCTGATATTCCAAGGCTACGATGGTGAGCGTGATGGGAATGCCGAAGAGCAGGGTGATATAGAGATAGGCCAGGAAAAGCTGGAGAGAAACAGGGTTGGGAAACCAGAGGATGCTGAGTATGCTGTTGCCTAAGCTAACACAGCAGAATAGCAACAGAATAGCAGCGCACTCATGCCACACCCGCCACGTCTTGACACGCCGCACCCAGGGTTTGAATACACACGTACCATAGCACCATGTCACGGCTACGGACAGCATGGAGAAGCAGAGGGTCACGAAGAAGATATTCCCTTCATACTGCCCAAGGCCAAAGGGCCTGAGAAAGTAGAGAAGGAAGAACACGATGCCACCGGCTATCAGTCCTGCCTGTAGCCAGTTGCCGTCGTCGTTTTGAGGCAATGCCCTTAAAAAGAAACCTGTCAACCTTTTCATTGCTGTTATTTCCTTTGCAAAGATAACAGAAAATAATCATAACGCAAAATAAAGGTCGGCTTTTATCTTCGAGCCTATTTCTTTTTCTTATTGCGGTGTTCCATCGGTGTGCAGCCGAGTTGTTGTCTGACATACTTGCCGAAGAACGAAGGGTTGGGGAAACCGAGGATGTTGGCAATCTCCTTGACGGAGTATTCCGTGGAGCGAAGATAATAGTCGATGTCGGCCACGGTATACTCTTCTATCCACTGCAGGGCTGTCTTACCGGAATGCTGCTTGCAGACCAGGCTCAGATATTTCGGTGTAACAAAGAGTTGGCTGGCGTAGTCTGCCACCGGCCGGTGCTTCACCTTGCTCTTTTGCAACAGATCGAGGAAGCGTGGGAAGAGATTGCCGCTCTGCGTTTTCTCCAACGCCATTCCTTCGCAGTCCTCATCTCGTAGCACCATGCCGCCCAGTCCCATCAGCACTCCTTGGATAAAGGAGTGTACCATCTCCTTTTTATAGTTATCAGAACCATAATCCAGGCAAAACCGGATGACATCATATACCTTGCGCGTAAACTCCATATCAATATCGGTGAGCTGTCGCTCCAATATTTTCTTTACATATACCACATGGTTCCACACGTCGATATAGGGTCGCATGAATCGCTGGATGATGTGATTGGTCATCAGCAGGGCCTTACATTCAAAGTCTACGCTGAAAAGATAGTTGTCCAGCGTGGTGTTGGGAGGAAACATCACGAGCTGGTTTTTGTGGTAAGTGTGCTGCTGTCCGTTGACATCCACTTGTATGGTGCCGTTGAAGCAAACAAAGACACCATTCATCATAAAGCGCATAGGCTCCGCGGCAACGATGTCGCGCATGTTGTCCAAAATGACAATGTCATCGTCGGAGTAGTCTACTTCCAACGACTCTTTGTGGTGGTTGTCGTAGATGCCTTCGGCATGCCGTGACTGGTTGTTCGTGATTTCTATGATCTTGTTCATCGTCTTATGTTCTGTTTCGCTTGCAAAGTTGAGCATTTTTTTCGATATAATCATGTCCGTAGTGGGATAATTTATGATCCAAACGGGGTGTAAATCAAAAACAGATCGTTCTGTAAGTGTTTTGGAACGTCGGTAAGTGATAAAAAGGTCGTTACTTTGCAGGCAAAATCAGAATACGGATAACGAATAATAGGACATAAAGATGAAAAGGAACTTATGTTTTTCAGTGACTTTGGCATTGTCAGGCTTGCTGCTTACCGGCTGTCACGGCAAGCAGACACCGACGACAGAGAAAGCTATCGGTGTGGAGACGACGACGGTCAATGAGGTTTCGGCCACACAGGGCAGCAGTTTTGCAGGTACCATTGAGGGTACCAACGCGGTGGCCCTGAGCTTCTCGTCGGCAGGCACCATCCAGCGGCTGAACATCAGTGAGGGGCAGGCGGTCAGTGGCGGGCAGCTACTCGGCACCGTTGATGCTACCGCCACAGGCAATGCGTTGCTTGCCGCCCACGCCACAACCCAGCAGGCTGAGGACGCGCTCAAGCAGGCCGAAGACGCTTATCTTCGAATGAAAAAGCTACATACGGCGGGTTCGCTGCCCGATATACAGTGGGTGGATGCTCAGACCAAATTGAGTCAGGCACATGCTCTTGTGCGACAGGCACGTGCTGCCGAGGCCATCGCCCGCAAGGGTATGAGCGATACCCGCCTCTTGGCTCCCTTCAGTGGTTACATATCGAAGAAGACGGCCGAGGTGGGACAGAACACTGCTCCCGGCCTGCCCGTAGCCACATTGGTGACAATCGACCGTGTGAAGGTGAAGGTTAGTGTGCCCGAGGGCGACATCAGTCGCGTACGTGTGGGCGGTTTGATGCGTTTCCGAGTGGTAAGTCTTAATGGTGCTACCTTTGTGGGGCGTGTCACAGAGAAGAGCGTCACCGCGGATCCATTAGCTCATACCTATGATGTCAGTGCCTTGGTCAGCAATCCAACCCACAAACTTCTGCCGGGTATGGTCTGTGAGGCTTACTTCCAACAGCAAGGCTCGCAGCAAAATACGTTGCCTGCCAATCTGATACAAATCGATGACGACAACCATCCGTTTGTGTGGACGGTGGTCGGAGGCAAGGCACATAAGCAGTCGCTGACCCTTGGTGAGAATATCGGCGATGCTGTCGTGGTGACGGGGGGGACTGTCGCCCGATAGCCGCATCATCTGTGTGGGACAACAGAAGGTAAGCGAGGAAAGTCTAATAAAGGTAAAGAGGTAAAGAAGAAAAGGGTATGGATAAGAAGAAATCAATCGAGGCTTTACAGTTCCTCGCAACAGAGTTGTCAAACGGTGCTTTCGTGCACCTCGTACAGGGTAAGCACTTCGAGGCTCTTGGCTTCAAGAAGCTCGGGGAGAAATATACCGGCCACTACCAGGAGGAGATGCAGTGGGTGGAGAAGTTTATGGCTCGCATCCTTGACCTCGGCGGCGAGGTGAAGGTAGAGGACCGCAAGTGCCGCGAGATCGTGAAGGCTCCTTTAGACTATGTCAAGGCTGACCTCGACATCCAGGAGAAGGGTGTGGACATGCTCTACGGCTGTGTAGCAAATGTCTGCGGTGATCCCACGACCTGTGACCTACTGAAGGTTTACCTCGCTGACGAGGAGGAAGACCTCTATTGGAGCCAGGAGCAGGTGGAGATGGCTCAGATGATCGGCGAGCAGAACTGGCTGATCAAGCAGATGTAAGAGACAACAACCAAGAAAGAAACTTCTGACACCCTACCGGATGGGTGACAGTGGCCAATGGAGGTGAAAGATGTGATAAGTTACTTCACCGGCGTCACCTCCCATTGTTGTTTTTATAAAAAGAATAAGATATAATTCTTAAAGGTAAGAAGATTGCTATGGAAACGGTGTATGATTTTTGCGCGTTGGACAAGAAAGGCAATAAGGTAAACCTTTCGCAGTATAAGGGCAATGTGCTCTTGGTGGTGAACACGGCTAGTGGCTTTACTCCTCAGTACGAAGAGTTGGAGGCCATGTACCGTCGTCATAAGGACAGTGGATTCGAGATTCTCGACTTCCCTTGCGATCAGTTTGGGCATCAAGCACCTGGCAGCGATGAGGAAATCAAGGAGTTCTGCCAGATGAAGTTCGGTGCTGACTTCCCACAGTTCAAGAAGTCTGAGGTCAATGGCGCAAATGCCCTGCCGCTGTTCCGGTGGCTGGAGTCGCAGAAAGGCTTTGAGGGATTTGATGCCGACAATGAGCTGACCCCAATCTTGGAGAATATGTTTGATGAGAAATGTCCGGGATGGCGCGAGAGCAGTGACATCAAGTGGAACTTCACCAAGTTTCTTGTCAACCGCAAAGGCGAAGTGGTTGCCCGCTTTGAGCCTACACATGATATGGCCGACGTGGAGCGGCAGGTAGCTGAGCAACTGTAAGAAACAATGAGCATTGCTATCCGATATTACAGCAAGACGGGGCACATGAAGAGAATGGCCGATGTGGTCTCTGCCGTTACCGATGTGGAGGCTAAAGACGTGTCGCATCCCATCACGGCTCCCGTTGACACGCTTCTTCTCGGAAGTGCTGTCTACTACGCAGGCATCGACGACTGCATGAAGGAATTCATCCGGTCGCTTGACGGTACTAAGGTGAAGAACGTCATCTGCTTCAGTTCTGCCGCTGTCCTGCCCTCATCGTATTCTCAGGTGCGACGACTGTTGGAGGGACAGGGTATCAAGGTTGATGAGCGCGAGTTTCATTGCCGTGGGACATTCTCTCTCCTGCATCGGGGGCACCCAAATGATGAGGATCTTATGAATCTAAAAGAATTTGTGGAAAATCTCCACTTAAAATGACATAGACATGAATATACGGCACTGGAAAGATTCCGTCATATCGATTTCTGACAAAAAGGGGCGCACGCAAAGTCCGCCCCTTTTATTTTCTTACCTCAGTGGGACGGTTTTACGAAAAACTATCGTATATTTGCATTAGTTTTATTTATGCCCGCAAAATCAACGATCTGTAATGAACATATTAAAAGAGCTGAGAAACAAGCGGCACCCTCATGTATTGGGTGCTTTTGATATCTTTAAGTATATCGGTCCCGGACTCCTTGTCACCGTCGGCTTCATCGATCCCGGCAACTGGGCCAGTAACTTTGCCGCCGGGTCGGAATACGGCTATGCGCTGCTGTGGGTGGTGACGCTGTCGACGATCATGCTCATTGCCCTGCAGCACAACGTGGCTCACTTAGGCATCGTCACCGGACTCTGTCTGAGTGAGGCTGCCGTGAAGTACACGCCCCGGTGGGTGGGCCATCCTATCGTAGTGAGCGCCATCCTTGCCAGCATCTCCACGTCGCTGGCCGAGATCCTTGGTGGAGCCATCGCCTTGCAGATGCTCTTCGGCATATCTATCCCGGTAGGCGCACTACTGGTGACCGTCGCCGTGCTCATCCTGCTCTTTACCAATTCCTATCGGAAGATAGAGCGGGCGGTCATCGGTTTTGTCTCCATCATCGGACTGTCGTTTATCTACGAACTTTTCCTGGTACATATCGACTGGGGCGAGGCCGCGCGCGCTGCTGTGGTACCATCTGTGCCGCAAGGTTCCTTGCTCATCGTGATGAGTGTTCTTGGTGCCGTGGTCATGCCCCACAATCTCTTCCTTCATTCCGAGGTGATACAGAGCCGCGAGATCAACCTCAAGGGCGACGAGCGTATCCGTCACATGCTCAAATACGAGTTTGCCGACACACTCTTCTCCATGCTTGTCGGCTGGGCCATCAACTCCGCCATGATTCTTCTGGCCGCCTCCACGTTCTATACTCACGGCGAACATGTCGACGATTTGGCGCAGGCCAATGCCATGCTGGCACCGCTCTTAGGCAGCAACGCTTCCAACATCTTTGCACTGGCACTGCTCTTAGCCGGCATCTCCAGCACCATCACCAGTGGTATGGCAGCCGGTAGCATCTTCTCGGGACTCTTCGGTGAGTCGTACAATGCCAAAGACCCCCATTCGGCAGTGGGTGTGGTGCTTTCGTTGGGCATAGCCTTACTGATCATTTTCTTTATTGGCAATCCTTTCCAAGGGCTGATCATCTCGCAGATGGTGTTGAGCTTGCAACTGCCGTTCACCGTGTTCTTGCAGGTGAGCCTTACCTCGTCGAAGCGTGTCATGGGCAAATACGTCAACAAGCCGTGGAATACTGTCTTTCTCTATAGTCTGGCCGGTATCGTCACGGTGCTGAATATTTGGCTTCTCATTTCGTCTCTATAGTGAGTCGCAAGTACATTCCTATGAAAAATGTGGGAAATCTCACGTTTTTCATAGGAATAATGTGTAACTTTGCCAAAAAGTCATAATGAATATCCGCAATCATCCAAATTAGCAAAGTTTACACTGTCTGGACAATCCTTGGT
>ERZ1023830.134-NODE-134-length-24760-cov-11.216110_pt1 | contig 24760 bp, 22 predicted proteins | sample MGYA00380381_ERZ1023830 | MGnify/ENA primary metagenome ERZ1023830 (study PRJEB33179, sample SAMN07449067) | human gut metagenome | biome: Human-gut; feature: Human associated habitat; material: Faeces | host: Homo sapiens | place: India:Kasaragod | collected... | reverse complement strand
AGACCGCTCCCACTTGCTATTTTCTCCCACCACATTTCCCAATTTCCTTCCCCCATGTGATATAATAGAAAAAGCGACTATGAACGGCTTTTATTTTTGACATACAATGCAAAAATATTTTTTAAGAGCCGGCGACTGCCGGCTCCGACAACTGAATAGGAGGTTCTATCCATTTTGGCAAAAGCAAGATTACAGATCATTCCATTAGGAGGCCTTGGAGAAATCGGGAAGAACATGACTGTATTCCGTTACGGCGACGAAATTATCGTAATCGATGCAGGCATGGCATTCCCAGAAGAAGACATGCTCGGGATCGACATCGTCATCCCGGACTTTTCCTACCTCATCGAACACAAAGACGAGATCAAAGCCATCCTCATCACCCACGGACACGAAGATCACATCGGGTCCCTTTCCTACCTGCTTCGCGAAGTGAACGCCCCGGTCTACGCCACACGCCTCACCTGCGGCCTCATCGAAGGCAAGCTCAAAGAAGCACACATCACAAACTACGACCTGCACACCGTCAAACCCGGTGACGAATTCAAAACAGGCCTTTTCAAATTCGGCTTCTTCCACGTCTGCCACTCCATACCGGACTCCTGCGGCATCTACCTGCGCACCCCGGTCGGCACCATCGTCCATACCGGCGACTTCAAATTCGACCACTCTCCGGTCGACGGCGAACTCACCGACATGTACAAGCTCGCCGAGCTCGGCCACAGAGGCGTCCTGTGCCTTCTCGCCGACTCCACGAACGCACAGAATCCCGGCTACACCCCTTCCGAAGCCATCGTATCCAAGTCCCTCATGAGCGCTTACGCCGATGCCAAAGGCCGCATCATCCTTGCCACCTTCGCATCGAACGTCTCCCGCATCCAGATGGCCGTCGACGCAGCAGTCGCTAACAAAAGAAAAGTCTGCGTCTTCGGCCGCTCCATGGTGAACGTCGTCGGCATCGCCCAAGAGCTCGGCTACCTCAAAGCCCCGGAAGGCACCTTCATCGAGCCGGAAGAGCTTGGTCACTACAGAGACGACCGCCTCTGCATCCTGACCACCGGCAGCCAAGGCGAACCGATGGCCGGCCTCTCCCGCATGGCCGACGGCTCCCACCGCCAGGTCCAGATCCACGCAGGCGACACCGTCATCATCTCCGCCTCCCCGATCCCGGGCAATGAGACCAGCGTCGGCCGCACCATCGACAGCCTGATGCGCCTCGGCGCCCACGTCGTCACCAGCACCACCACCCGCGTCCACGTATCCGGCCACGGCTCTCAGGAAGACCTGAAGACCATGCTCTCCCTCGTCAAGCCGAAATACTTCATCCCCGTCCACGGCGAACACCGCATGCTCGTCAGCCACGCAGAACTCGCAGAAAGCCTCGGCGTCGAAAAGAAAAACATCCTGATCGGCGAAAACGGCACCCTCTTCGAATTCACCAGCCGCGGCGGCAAGATCAATCCGCAGCGCGTCCAGGCCGGCCCCGTCTTCGTCGACGGCCTCGGCGTAGGCGACGTAGGAAACATCGTCATCCGCGACCGCCAGCAGCTCGCCCAGGACGGCGTCGTCATCGTCGTCATCGCCCTCGAAAAAGGCAGCAACCAAGTCTTAGCCGGCCCCGACATCGTCTCCCGCGGCTTCGTCTACGTGAGAGACAGCGAAGCCCTCCTGACCGAAGCCAGAGAACGCATCGAGTCCGTCCTTGACCGCTGCGAAGCCGGCAACGTCTCCGAATGGAACGCCATCAAGACCCAGGTGAGAGACGCCCTCGGAAAATACTTCTTCGACCGCACCAAGCGCCGCCCGATGATCTTGACCATCATCCAGGAAGTGAAATAAATAGCAATAAAAAATCCTTCAGCTCTATGCTGAAGGATTTTTTATTGACCTGTCATCAAGAGAGCAGGAAATAGCGCCCTCACTATTTCCCCTCTCCCTTCACAGCACAAATCCTATTCATTCTGTATAGTCCATGCCCGCTACCCGAAACAATCAGACCCGTTTGCTTTAACTTGCGAAGAAATTTCCCCACTGAAGACGGCGCCAATTCAAACTGCCTCACCAAATCCTTTCGCCTGAAATCTGCCTCAAACCCATATGTTTCCAAAATCTGAAAAACGCGATCTCTTTCTCGGACGGAATAACCATGAATCATCATACATTCCTCAAGCGCTACTTTTCCATCTTCATGCGCTACTTTTCCATCTTCATGCGCTACTTTTCCATCTTCATGCGCTACTTTTCCATCTTCATGCGCTACTTTTTTATTGGACATCAACGAATCTCCATAATTTAGATTGTATAACATCACAAAGAAAGATGTAGCTGAAGAAGTAAACACAGGCTCTTTCCCTCTGGACAATCCCGGCACGCGATGATATTCACGCCGTATTTTTCTAAATCCGCTCCCCCTTCTTTCCATAAAATGCATACGGCCGAAAAGATCCGCGATAACAGGATTTCTGCGTTTCGATGCCACCTGATCAATATTTAAGTCCTGTACAAATGAGCCATCCAACATCCCGCCAGGAGAATAGATTTCCATCCGATCATCAAAAATATCGATATGTACCTCGCTGCCAACTTCCATATAATCCCTATGAATCAGCGCATTCACCACCGCCTCATGCACAGCCAGCATAGGATACTCCGGCATTTCCACACGGCCATTTTCGGTTTTCTTCCACTTCTTCCTCGTATTGTTCCTGACGAAATCCATTCCGTTTTCCAAAAGAGCAATCAGCGATCCTCCATACTCTTTATCATCCAGCGCATCGATCACACCACTCGCTTTATCGAGTCCATTCCACCGAGTACAGAATAACCTTGACCAGCGTATAGGACAGTCATCTGCAAATAGCGCGCCCGCATTTGTCAATCGATCACCATTCACCAGATCAAACGATAAAAAATCCGAGTCCGCAAAATCTTCACCGACCTTGGACTTATATGCAGACTTCAGTCTGGTAAAAGAGAAATCTGCATATCTCCAACGAGACACTTCACTGTCAAAAGAAAGATGTACGCCCCTCATAATCAACCGCCTGAGCGTTAATGCATCCACCTGAATGCTTTCATTTCCCACACGAACATAAGCAATTAGATTCCCATCCGAAGAATAGTAATATGGAGTCTCATCTCCGGGAAATACTTGCAGCACAATGAAATCCATTCCGCCTTCTTTTAAAATCTGAAGATGTATCGTTGGCACAGGATCCATTTTGGCATTGATTATTTCGCTAATCTTTTCTGCCCCACGGGAAGCATTTTCCACACCGATCAACTCATCATTGTCCGAAATGCCAAAGACTAAAAAGCCACCCACGCCATTGGCAAATGCACTCACACTTTTCAGCCAGCTCTTCGGCCGATTCTCCTCAAGCCTAACCTTCTTATCATAAGCCGTCGTTTCCCCGATGAAATCAGATATTTTCATCAAATCACCTCGTCTCTTGACAATCCCGTGCCCTTCCAAGTCCCATCATGCATTCTTCTTTAACCATTCCATCCGATCTCTGCGACTTAAGGAAACACTGACAAAATCCGCATTCCCCTACACTTTATCTTCCTGTATTATATCATTTTCCCCATGAAAAAATCTCCCGACACCGTTCAAAACGCATCAGGAGATTTTTTATTCAAAGAACATCGAGACTTAACGCAGGGATTACTTTTTCACTAACATTCCCGCAAAAAGCAACGCCTCACCGATCCTGCTGTACCATCCAGCGTGCCACCGTCCGCGCCGCCTCGATCTCCTTCTTGAATTCCGCATTCGACAGCGCCTTCTCCTCCCCGATTTCTCCATTTTCGATGAAGAGCCGATGATTGAAAGCCCGCTTCGACTGCATCAAAGGAGGCAGGAGCGACGTATACGTCGTGCCCTGCGGCGCAATGAGTTCTGCCAGCGTCGGTGCGATCTGGAGATGGCTGCCCGCCGCCCCCTGCAAAAGATCCTTCGGTACGCCCTCCCCATAGAAATAGCAAGGCACACCGCTTTGCGCCCATAGCGACACATCCGCAGCGAAATTGAAACGCTCCGCATGATCCCCCGTCACTACAAAGAGTGTCGACGGGTCATCCTTCTTTACCTCACGGATGAATTTCCCCATCACCTGATCCGCATACCAGATATGCCCCAGCTGATCGATTGTCGCCTTATCCCTCGGGATAGACGGCGGCAGCTTCTCCGTCACCTCCACCCGCGGGAACCCCTTCGCATCCACATCATACGCAAAAGGCGGATGATTGCTCGTCGTCAGGATGAAATAGAACGTATCCTCCGACTCCTTCTGCATCCGCTCCCGAATCACATCGAAAAGCGCCCCGTCCGGCGCGCCCCACGACGAACTCTCCCCCTGCTCAGGGAGCTCATCCGCGCAGTGGAACTCGTCGAACCCTTCACGCAGCGTGAAATGCTCTAGATCCTGCCAGCTCCGAAGACCACCATACCAGAAAACCGTCCGGTACCCCAGCCGCTTCATCGTCTCACCGATTGCAAAAGGCGACGCCTTCCCCTTGAGCCCCATCGTATAATTCACATACAGCCCCACATCCGGCAGTCCCGTCAGGAAACCATTCAGCGACGTCATCGTCCCATTCCCATTAGACAGGAAATGATACGTATACGCCCCCTCCTTCTCCAGCCACTCTCCCGTCTGTACCAGTCCCAACGATCGATACTCCGGCAAAAGCGGCCACAGCGCATAGTTCTCCCCCAAGATCACCACCACATGCCTCGGACGCTTCGCCAAAGACCCCGCCTGACTCTGCCGCGAAAACGCTACATCCAGCGAATCCGCCTTCGGATCCCCGCCGAGACAAACCACCGCCTGCTTCAGCTCCTCATCAGAAATCGGACGATTTGCCCGGCTCTTCGCCCGCTTATGCGTGATATACGCCCGATACAGCGCCTGTCCATCATCCAGTACCGCCTCATTCAAGACCACATACCGCGTGCGAGCCGCGCTCTCCCACGGCACCCCGTCATCCGAGTGAAACGCCCCGCCGAAGCGACAAAAGATTGCAAAAATCGGAAGACAGACCACCGCTCCGAGTACCCAAAGCCGAACGTGCCTCTTTGGACCCCCCCAAACATTCGTCCTCTGGTCTACGTACAACCACAGCCACACAAAGACCACCATCAAAACACACGCACCCAAAAGCCGCGGCCACAGCGCATACTGTTGCACTGCCGTATCAAAGATCGCCCACTTGTCATCCTTCATGCCATTGAACAGCATGATATTGAACCCCTGATGAAAAATCTCATAATACGGAATGCGCGCCATAAAGAGGAACGTCATCAAAGAAATTTCGACACTCCCCAGCACCTTTCGGATACCTGCCACCGGCCACTTCGAGTAAAACGCATACGGGATCGTAGCGAAAAGAAACGAGAACGCTACCAAGAACGCCGTCGTCTTGAGACTGATCCGCGCCCCCAACCAGAGCGCGGTCAAAATATCCCCTACCCCGGCGCTCCCCATCTTCCCAGCGTAAATCGCAAGAAATGCGATGCTGAAAAGCATGAGAAGAAGATAGATATAAAGAAACAGCTTCGCATCCTGTTGAATGGATTTTAAAAAACGCATTGATTTACCTCGAAACAAAATATATGATACGCTTCGTCTAACCTGTCATCAAAATTTAAACGTCTCTTTCAGCTTGAATGGATTTTAAGAAGCCTCACATAGTCTTATTTGATAATATATTTTCCAATGTTTTCAGCAGCTTATGACAATCTAAATGGCTGGTTGCGTATGCTCGTCCCGATTCTCCACATATTGCTCTTTGCTTTGGATCTCGCAACAAACGTATAATCTCTTTGGCAAATGTTTGGTAATCAAATTTATCAACCAACACTCCTGATTTACTTGGAAGAACTAAGTCTTCATTGCCTCCAATTTTAGAAGCAACGCACGAAAGCCCTGAAGAAATTGCTTCCATCAATGTAGTGGATAAGCCTTCAAATTCAGAAGGGAAAAAATACAAATCCGACATTTTATAATAATCGTCCGTCTTGTCCATTTCTCCAGTAACAATTATACTATTGTCCTCTTGTTTACCTACCATCTTTATCTCACTTACTAGTTCTTTCAAGCCGCCACCAACGACTAATAATTTAGCTTCAGGGACTTGCTTATGCACGATTTTCCAAGCTTGTAGCATCACCTTAATCCCCTTATTGGGAACAATGCGCGCACAAAATAAAATAATCGGGCAGCCTTCTGGCAATTTATATGTTTCTCTTAGCTTTCTTTTCTTATCAGAATTAACAGGATAAAAACGATTTACCGTATCTACGCCTTGCGGCAAGACATGTATTTTCCCTTTTTCTATTCCTACTTTTTCCTGTAGGCCTTGCGCTATTTCCTGACTAATTGCTATGTATTGATCACACTGCCCAAAGATTTTATTTCTCCATCCCTTGGAGCTATCAAAAATTTCGACTTTACTAGTTAATACTAATGTTGTCGGTATATGTTGAATATATTTTGCAATTAAAATTGCCCAAACGGAAAACTTCGGTGTTCCTAAAATATAAATACAATCCGTATCACTATGTGAAGAAAATAATCTAATAGCACATTCTAACCACCTAAACGGATCATGAAGTCGCACAACATCAATATTATCTATACGCTCACGACCTTTGGTTTCCAATCGATTTTTTTCGTCATTACATAAACGGAATTCCCATCTTCTATCAATAACTTAGCATGATTTTCAGCATGAAATTCTGCTCCGCTTTTATTCGGTACGCCTGATTTATCAAACCGCGTTCCCACCGCATAGTTTTTTATAAAGATTCCAATTTTCATCTATGTTTTTTCCGCAAATCATACAAAACACATAAAGCTTGCTAGCATACAAACAAGTCAGACGGTATTGCGATCACTTGCTGTTTTCTCGCAAGCAAGCACTCGAATGGCGCATTATCCATACGGTTAACGAAGTTACATTCGAGGCTTTCTCTTGCCAGCCAGTATCTTCTGGCTTAAACTTTCCTGTTCCTTCCATATCCGATTCCTTAATTTTTTCAACCAACCCCGAAGCCACTTCTCCTAATTCTTCAATGGTCAACCATTGCTTAGGTGTTACAAGCCCTTCTGGCTGCCTTTCTGTCAGAGACGGATACAGAGAATAATACTCAAATCCTTTTGGCGCAATCATTTCCAACACGGTTGGCATAATATTCAAATGAGTCCCTATTGTAGTTCCACCAAAGAGTCCTTGTGTAATTTCCCTATGATGCATCATGAGAGGCGTACAATACAGTTCCCGATACATATAGTCTCGTGGAACCAGTGAAGAATTGGCAAAATTCCCATACAAAGCTGAATGATCCCCTGTATAAACAAACAACGCATCCGGATAAACCTCCTGCATATCAGCTATAAACTTTTGCACAGCATGATCTGCATAAGAAGCCGTACTCAACGCTTTCCTTCGTTCCTGATCTTCGCGAATATCCACTTCTGTATCTTTCAACATATCATCCGTATCAACGCCCAATACTTTGTCTGGAATTTTATATGGTCCATGATTAGAAGTTGTATAAACGAAATGAAACGTCGGCTCTTTAATTTTCTTCATCAATTCAGCCGCTTTCTCCAAGAAAACATGATCATATACACCAACCCAAGTTCTTGGCGCATTTCCCCCGCAAAACTCCGTAGCACTACGAACCTCATCGAATCCCTGCGCCTTGGCAAAATGGTTGAAATTTCCATTGGAAGCATTGCCACCATACCAGTAAATCGTCCGATAGCCAAGTTTCTTAATCTGCCCTGCGAATGAAGTTAGCAATTCTCCTTTCCAAAAAGATTCCATTTCATTGAGCTCAAGCTGCGCATCATAGATACCACTCATCAGCGACACAATAGAAGGTCTTGAAACATTCCCTGCTGGCAAAAAATTCTTTAAATAAGCGGTATGTGGATCTTGTATCCATTTCTTTGTCGCATCTAAAACATGGAGCCTACTATACAATGGGTCTAATGCCCACTGTGGCACACTTTCACCAACAATAAAGAAAATTTGAGACGGTTTATTTATCACCGCTCCCTGTGCTACATGTTTAAAATATTTTAATGGATTTTCGTCTACTTTCCAACAAGACTCCGCAGGGAGGAGCCGTCTTACTGCTATTTGAAGTTCTTCATCATTTTGCTGCAATTCCTCGGCCAACGGTTTACGCCGCACCCATTTCAGTGCAATCAAATCATCTATACAAGCACGCGCTAAAAAAGCATCCTCTTTTACAATAGAAGGGATAGTATCCCACTCCGGCTTATTACGATGATTCAAGGTTCCACCAAAGCGAGCCCACTGAAACCCTACAATTGAAATAAGAACAATCAGTACGTCAAAGCTATACTGTACTGTAGTGGAAGAAAAAGATGGATAGGAAAATGATGGTAGCTGTTGAAATAGCCATTCCCATCCAATCATAAAAGCCAGATATGGAATGTATCCCAAAAGGATCCATACGCCATGATGCTGGCGAAAGAATACATCAATAAGATTATGTTTCTCTGCATGTTTTCCCATATGGACGAGATAATTAAAAGTATCGTGAAAATGATAGTAAAAAATCATCTTACCAGCAAAAGCTGCATAAAGAATTGCACTGTAAACACAGCCAATAAAAAGCCTCAATTCCAATCCATACTGTCTGAAGAAATCAAAAAACATGGCTGGAATGGATACCAGTACCATTGATGCCAAAAAGACAAATGCATTGAAGTCCATCCCCCACCAGAAACCATATGCGAAGCACTTACGCAAAGCGCTCCCGTGTCCCAAGAGCGAGGGATATGGCTGATATACTTTTATAAAGATCACCCGAAAAACGGCGCAAAGAATCGGAAAAACGAAAAAGAGCTTTATGTCCGACTGTATACCATAGAAAAAATAATCCATCATTGCCTCCCCCCTAAATATATCTTTCGCGAAGTAAATGCAAAACTGATAACTAGCAAAACACCAACAGCATACCGCAAAATACCTGGCATAAAAATTAACATTTCAATGCCATCAACTACTTTAAGGAAACACTGATTAAATCGCAGAGTTCAATTTAATCAGTGTTTCCTTAACTATCCAGCATGGTAGATTTATCATGCAACTGAATCATTATCGCCAAGATAAACCACAATGTGCGAATAACAGATGACAATCGATAGGTTGGTTGAAAAGCGCCAAAAAGGACAATCATCGCCAGAAAAGCGACGAAAAATATCAAATCACATGGATTATGATTTTTCAGCCATCGCTTAGCTGAAGTGAATAGAAAATATCCGATAAAATATAAGAATGCTCCAAATCCAATTATTCCCGTTTCTCCTAAAAGTTGCATATAATTGCTATGTGCATGTGGCAAATTCTGCTTTTCTTCAGGTAACTGATACTGACTCCGATAATAACGATTCCAATTATTTAACCCCACACCGTTAACCGGGTAATCCAAAAACATATTAACACTGGACTTCCAAGCACGAATACGGTCCACATTTGAAATATTTGTAGTTGTGTTTAGTGTTGTAGATAAACGAGCCGTGTATTTAGGACTGCAAAAGATTGGCGCAGCTATTAATATAAGAATGGACAGACAGATAACCGCAACCTTTTTACTTCTTTTCATATAAAAGAAAAGGTAGAGTGGAGCTACCATAGCACTGACTAAAAAAGCACCACGACTAAAACAACAAAATAATCCTACAATAGAAAACACAATTCCTAACAAGGCGAATCGCTTAATCCATCGCTCAAAGTTATTGTCTAAGACAATAACAGCAGACATAATAAGCACCATGCAAATAATAGCGGCTAAATCTAAATAATCCCCATGAAATCCTCGGCCGCGTTGCCAATGCAGCACCAAAAACTGATAGCATGCAGTAAAACAATCTAGGGAATAAACAACAAAAAAAGCAGCCAGGATTTTAAGAAGATACTCTCGTTTTTTTACAAAGGCAACAATAAGTATAAACACCATAAAGCGCCATACCCATGTACCCAAAAAGTTTTGGAGGACATATAGTCTATTATCTACATCAACAATGGATAAAAGGGTTGCAAAGAAAAACAGGTATGCAACTTTTATATACTTCGAAGATATATCACTGAGCTGCAGCCGTCTTCCATTTTTCCGCCATAAAAACAGAGCTAAAACCGTCGCCAAAGCCAATGAAATCTGCGAGGCTGCTGTAGCCAATCTGGTCAAACAAACACCTAGCCCCAAAAGGAGTGCCATTACCATTTCCCATTTTTCACTCCTTATATACTATAAGTAATTATCTTCCTTAGTCATTTGTACCTTTCCTTATTGCAATTGTTATTGCTTCTTATTTCCTTCACAACCAGCCAGCAAGCAGAAGACCATGGGAAAGTCCTTATCTCATAGATTGAGTAAATAAAATGGTATTTCGTTATACTAACTCATCTACCACTCGCTTAAGCAAACTGACCAAAGAATCGTAGTTATATCTATCCCTAATCCCGCTTTTAATAGAGCAGCATAAACAACAGGTTCATAAGCATGGTTCATCCATTTTTCTATAGGCAAAGCCTTTGTTAACCATGCTTTTCTTTTGTGTGGAAGGCCTACACGTATTTTTACACATGCCAATGCATATACTACAGATATTCGATACAACGTATCCATCAAAAAAACTGCATCGGAACACCATAACTTTCTTATTAAAACCATGTATCTTTCCAGCTTTTATCATATGTAAAATATTCATCAACAAAAGGGCAGGCTTCCATCAATGTTTTAGCATTTTCATTTCCAACTACAGTCAATTTTACATTTGGGTACAGTACTTTAATACCACGTAATAACGGTGTCAGCATAACCATATCACCCAAACCACCAAAACGGCTCATGATAATTCGCTTATACATTTTCCCTCTCCGTGTGCAATGAATTACTTAGTACGGCCTCCCATTGATTATAAATACTGGCAGGCTTATACTTTTCCATCTTATTTCGCGCATTTTTGCCGAATTTTACACGCAATCTCACGTTTTCCATTAGTTTCTTTAAACTTTGTGCTAAAGGTTCTGTTCCTTCTGCGCAAAGATACCCATTCTCCCCGTCTTGAATCAGTTCATTCACCCCACTGCAGCTTCTATACCCTACCGCGGGGAGTCCCATACTCATGGCTTCTCCTAAAGATAGGCTAAACCCCTCATACGCACTGGTAATGACAAATATATCCCCATCTTTCAAAACAGCCGGTACATTGTCAGTGGTTCCTTTCAAGAAAACCTGATTCCCCAAACCGTGCTTTCGAATCAGCATCTGCAATTCTTTATAATAAGCTTTCCCGTCGACGGCACCCCAAAGTTCCACCGTCCAATTGGGGAAATCTTTTGCCAGGCCGGCAAATGCCTCAATTAGTAAATGGGGCCGCTTGTGCCCTTTGGCGAGTCTTCCCACAAAGATAATCTTGTAATGATCTTTTTTCGCTGCCAAATCCGCCTGTTCCTTATACTGTGGAATGGCATTCCCAATGACTACTGTTTTTACATTCTTCAAATGTTCGTGTAAAGGCCGTTCATAAGATGGCAGCAGCACCTGGCATACAGCGCTCTTTTCCAATGCCGGCAATTCATCTTTGGGATAAATCGTGAAATAATCCGATGTAGGACCATGGCTCATCGTTACCACAGGAATTTTCGTTTTCAAATCGCACAAAAGCATTTTGCTGGCAGCCGGCTGAAAAGAAACAATGACATCCGGATTCACAGCATCCAGGACATCCTGTAAATTATCCAGCAGAAAGGAAGCCGCAAAATCATCATTGACCGTTCTTGCTTTCTGCTTATCAAATGTGCGATAAAATTCCCGTTTCACTTTCAGGTACCATGGATAAGCAATTGACTGGCCCTTATAATGGCGAATATCATAAAGTGGAATTTCTGGATTTATCGGATAATAAAATTTCCCCGTCTGAACGTCACTATACACAAGAGAAACCTGATGGCCTCTTTTTTTCATCTCATCAGCAAAATTGCATGTCACCTTGGCCATGCCACCACTATCATCCACCATTTTGGTCAGATTTGCCAATAGTATATTCATATAGCTGCCCTTTCTAGTACCCGAATTTTATCTTAAGAAAGCGCTGATTAAATCACAGAATTCGATTCCACAAGCATTTTCATGCAAGAGTAAAATCGAATAATGATTTAATCAGTGTTTCCTCAAAATCCCCTGAATCAATTTATCCTGTCCATACACTGCATTTGCTTCGTCAAGCCCTTTTTGGTAAGCCCTTGTATTCTTCACCAAATCCTCAATGAATGTTTCCAGCTGCCTTGAAAAAGCTTCCACGGAACTGAGGTCGATGGCTTTGCCGATATTGAATTGCTGCAGCACTTCCGGATTCAGCTCCGGCGAAGACAGTACCGGCTTGTAAAAGCCAATTGCAGTAAACAGCATAGCCCCCCAATGGTAACGATAGCGTTCCGCCGCATAGGGCATCATGATGGCATCTACGCCAAGCAATGCCTTCTGCCATTCGACGCCAATCAGGTTTTTGTGCCAGAACGTGATATTCGCATAGTCTTTATATTCTCTGGCAAACTGCTCAAAGAGTTCCCCATCCTCCGGCTTTGCCGTTGCTCCCTGTACAATAAGTTCTACTGGTACAGAGAATTTTGCTTTGGTAAAAGCCTCCAGGAAAAAGCCCAGATTCTTTTCTTTGCGGAATTGCCCAAAGAAGCCAATCTTGATTGGCGGTGTAAACGACAACTTTTTATTGACAGACAGCTCCCACGGCTTAAATACCGGCGGGGCAATCAAATCCACATTTTTCAAACCACTGTTTTCGAAATCGTTGCGCAACGTGATGACTTTCAGATGAATCTGCTGGTACCGTTCCACTTTGCGTGCCTGCTTTTCAAACTTTGGTTGCTCTTTCGGATTGATTCCATGGAATATCATATAGACCGGCACCGGAGAATTTTTGAGGTCGCTCCGAAGTACAGTACGAATGTAGCGCCAAGTGCCTGTCGGTATGATAATGGCATCACAAAGGTGCGCCCTAGCTTTTTGGCATGCCGAATTAAACCATGCCACGCGGCGGCGCTCTCTTCGGATAGAGAGAAGCAGTTTTTTCAGCTTGCCAGCACCGGCATAGGTGACGACTTCTCCTCCATCCAGATATTCTACATCGCAATGATAATCGAGCTTGAAAGGGAAATGCTCCGGAACGAAGAAGACCGGCTCGTGCCCCTGCTTCTTCAATTCTTCTACCAGGATACGGTCGAACTCGACCTCATGCCCAGCCGGCATGACGATAGATTCTAATATGGCAACACGCATAAATCACTCCTATAAACGACCATCTTCATCATGATACAAAAAATACAATTTAATGTACTTATTCATAGTATAAAAATAGTGATTTGTAGAAAGAATCCATCCCATCTTTCCATCTAAAAAGCCACGATTTAGAATATACACTTTAAAGAAAGCCCAAAATGGACGCAGTATAATATCGAGGAAAAAGTTACATTTCTTACCATTTTTCTTATACTTAGCCGCTGCAAGGGTTGTATAATTATTAAGCTTATTTAATTGGTGATTCCAAGAATCATACGTATAGTGATACATCACTCCATGAAGCTTTTCATTTGGATATGGTGTTATGATCTGCGGATGTACATAGCCTTCCACATAGGATCCCTTGGCGGGGAAAAGGCGGTTCACATAATCCGGCCTTAATACGCCATGCGTTGCATGATGATGATAAAAGCGATTTTCCCTCTTTATCCAATAAGCCTTTTGTTCTCCGATTTCTACTACAGAACGAATTTCTTTCGCCAAAGGATCGGAAATACGCTCATCTGCATCAACAAAAAGCACCCACTCATACTTGGCATTTTGAATAGCAAATGTCTGCTGTGCTCCCCAGTCACCATTCATACTATGCTGTATAACTCGTGCTCCCAATTTCTCTGCAATGGCTTTAGTTTTATCCGTGCTAAAATCATCAATCACTAAAATATCATCCACAAAAGATAACGTCTCAATACACGCCTTAATATTTCGTTCTTCATTTTTTGCCAGAATCAGCGCTGAAATTTTCACCATAATAATCCTCTTATTTCAACCAAAGCATTTATTCCGATAGTCCATGAACGCTTTCTGCCACGGACGCATCGACTTCATCGAGCAAGGCATAACGCTTGCGGTAGTAGTTTCTCTTTCTCGTCGGGATCTCTTCCATGGTCTTTCTGGCTTCTGTCATCGGGAGCTCATAGAAGCGTTTGTCCTCACAGGGATGACCGCCAGACTCTTCCCAGAAATCACTGAAACTGGTCTTCAGCTTCTTCTCCATGCGCATGTGGGTATTTGCATAGTAACCGTAGTTCGTCACAGCATAGATATGCACAAGGCCGAGCGCTTTCGCGACTTCCTGCGTCACGTGAAGGATGAAATTCTTCGTACGATAGGAGTGACAACGGCGAGTGACTTTTTTGACCAGATCCTTCGCGTTCTCTACATTCGGCCCCTGCATCGCACCGATCCAGAGCGACATGTCTCCTTTTTTATCTGCCGATATCCAGAACATGATCCGGTAAAGCATGACATCATCCAGATGCAGTACAACGGAAAGAAGTCCTTCTTTCCGTTCCCCTGGATTGAAGGAAAGCTCAAAGCGCAGACTTCCGATTTCATCCTTTCTTTCCCAAAGCGTGTATGGTTTCTCCCCATACAGTCCCAGAAAAACGTCTTTCTTGAAGTATTTCTCCATAAAACCCATATGCTGTTCCAAGATCTTCGCGCGTTCATCAAAGGTTGACTTGTTATAGAAAAAGGCGCGCGTCGGTTGTTCGTAGACGAATGGATACTCTTCCGCAACCCTTGTCAACAGTTCATTCTGGTGGAAAAACTGATGAATCTTCTTCATGCGGCCATTATTCAAAAGGCAGCGCGCGACGAAGACGACGCAGCGCTTCACTTCGCGCGGGTTTTCCATATTGTAAATCTTTTTTCCTAATTCGATATAGTCCAACTTGTCATCATCCTTTGGTATTCTCTGCCTGTAGGCAGACTATTGCTATTTTATCTTTCTAAATTTTACTCTATCCTATCTAGAATGGCAAATAAAAAAGCCCCGCTTTCTCGAGGCTTTTATTTCTCTTTTTAGAGTTTTAAGGAAGCTCTGATTAAACCGCAGTGTCTGACTCACTCAGCATGTATTCTCATGCTCGGACAACGATTGAATCAGTATTTCCTTAAAAGGACAAGCGCTTATTTCTTATACTTGAAATATCCGCCCTGGTCGAGGAAGTCAACGTACTCTTTGACGGCCTGTTCCATATCGGTGAATCCTTCGTCGTAACCGGCTGCGAGGAGGTTCGTGAGATCGGCTTCGGTGAAATTCTGGTATTTCCCTTTCAGAACTTCCGGGAAGTCAACGTACTCGATCTCGCCTTTGCCCATGGCTTTGATGATGGCATTGGCTACTTCATTGTAGCTCTGCGCATGGCCGGGCCCGCAGTTGTAGATGCCGGAGGGGCCTTTGTGCTGCCAGAACCAGAGGTTCACTTTGACGACGTCTTTGACGTAGACGAAGTCGCGGCGCTGCTCGCCGTCGCCTACAGGTTTTCCCTGAATGTCGCCCCATCCACGGAAGAGGCGGGCTTTGCCGGTGGCGTTGATCTGGTTGTAGAGCTGGTAGTGAATGGAGGCCATCTTGCCTTTGTGGTGTTCCTGCGGGCCGTAGACGTTGAAGTACTTAAGGCCGACGACCTGGCTCTGGGCTTTCGGCATGACCTGACGGACGTAGCGGTCGAAGGCGAGCTTGGAGAAAGCGTAGGGATTCAGCGCGTCTTCGCATTCGTCGCCTTCGCGGAAGCCGTGTTCACCGCCGCCGTAGGTGGAGGCGGAGGAGGCGTACATCATTGGGATGCGGTGACGCAGGCAGAAGTGCAGAAGAGACTTGGAATATTCGTAGTTCGTGCGCATCATGTAGTTCACGTCGTAGACCATGGTGTCGGAGCAGGCGCCTTCATGGAAAACAACGTCGACGTCAGTGCCGTCGAAGCGGTCGCTCTCGATGGCTTCGAGAAAATCGTCCTTGTGCTGGTAGTCGAGGAATTCGAGTCCACGAAGGTTTTTGTAGTTGAGGCCGTCTTTCAAATCGTCGACGATCAGGATGTCGCTGCGTCCCTGACGGTTCAATGTTTTGACAATATTGCTGCCGATGAATCCGGCACCACCTGTGACAATAATCATATGTGTGTTCCTCCTTGTAAATAGTAGATAGGGATGAGTGCATCAAGGATCAGGAGTGACTGGTAACTGGGCGCGAGCCCGCGGGCAATGGCTAGCAAAGCCAGCCTCCGCCCCTTCGGGACACCACCTTCCAGAGGACGGCGGAAGAAGCCAGAGTGGCAAGCATCGCCCGCTTTATACTCAGCGCGTGGCGCTGCACCACCATTTCTCATTCGAGCAGAGCTTTCATTCGCAGTCAAAGAGCTAACCCTCTTAAATCGGTTAAAACCTATTTCTCTTTCTTGAGCGCCGCTATGAGTTCTTCCTGACTGACGGCGTAGGTGCCGAGCTTGGCGACTACGACACCGGCGGCGAGGTTCGCGAGGTAGGCACTGTCCCGCGGGGCAAGACCGCCGGCGATGCCCATGGCGAAGACGGCGATGACGGTGTCACCGGCGCCGGAGACGTCGAAGACTTCCTGCGCTTTGGTGGGGATGTGCTCGATTTCTTCCTCTCTGACAAGGGAGAGACCGGCTTCGGAACGGGTGACGATGATGCTGCCGAGGTGGAATTTCTTCATCACAGCGCGGGCTGCTTGTTCGACGAGCGCGTCTTCATTGCGGATAGGATCAGTGAGAACGGCGTTGATCTCCTTGAGGTTCGGCGTGATATAGTCCGCACCGGCGTACTTCATCCAGTTCGTTCCTTTCGGGTCGACGATGACAGGCACGTGGTGCGCCTTGCAGACAGCGATGATGGCCTGGCAGTTTTCTTTCGTGCAGACGCCTTTGCCGTAGTCGGAAATAATGAGGCAGTCCAGACCTTCTTGGAGCTTTTGCTGGATGTAATCCAGAAAACGGGCAGCATCGTCTCCGGTGATGGGCGCAGATTCTTCAAAGTCGAGCCGGAGCATCTGCTGATGCCCGCCGATGATACGGAGTTTCGTCGTGGTCGGACGGTCGGTTTTAATGAGACCTTCGCAGGCGATGCCTCTCTTATGAAATTTCTCCAGCAGGCTTTTGCAGTGGTAGTCATCGCCCACGAAACCAGCGATGGAAGTCTGGCAGCCGAGGCGCGCCAAGTTGTGCGCCACATTCGCCGCACCGCCGAGTGTCTCCATTTCCGAGCGTACGTGGGCGATCGGCACAGGGGCTTCCGGGGAAATGCGGGTGACCTCGCTGTAGTAGTATTTGTCGAGCATGACGTCACCTGCAACGAGGATGCGGCAGCGCGCGGTATGCTCATTCACAAAGTCGTAAAGTTCTTTCTGTTTCATAATGTCCTCTCACAGCGCGATGATGCGGCACTGGTGGTTTCCGCGCTCTCTGGGCAGTTCGCGCGCGGACTTGCCGCCGTAGCGGGCCAGTAGTTCTTCGCTGTATTTCATCACGACATCGACGGGGATGTGTTTCATGCAGGCCATGTGGTCCTCGCCTTTTTTCGGGCAGTCGTGGATACCGCAGGGGTGGCAGGACTCCGGCGTCTTGATGACAATGTCTTTGCCATCATAGGGGTAGAAGGTCGGCACCGGGCTCGCGCCGAACATGGTGACGATCGGTACATTCATCGCGACGCCGACGTGCATCGGGCCGGAATCGGTCGTCAGAAAGAGGCAGCAGCGGCGAAGCAGCCCCGCCAGCACGGTAAGGCTGACTTTTCCGGTGAAGACATGTACCTTCGGACTGTCTTTTCCTTTCATTTTCTCTATGCATGCCTTGACGATCGCCACATCTGTCGGACCACCCAGAAAGGCGATGTGATAGCCTTCCTGAATGAAGTGGTCGGCACACTCGGCAAAGTAGGCATCGATCCAGCGCTTCGTCATCCAGCTTGCACCGATATTGAAGGCGATGACGCGATCGCCCTCAGCAAATTCTTTCTGCCAGAGATCGGAGGCTTTCTTTTCCTCTTCGGGCGGCAGCCACATCTCGAGGCCTCTGTCATCGAGCTTCGTGCATCCAGCCGCTTCCTGCAAGACCTTCAAATGGCAGAGCGTCTGGTGCATGACCTTATCCTTCGGCGTGTCCGCCATCGCCAAGTTTGGCATCCAGTGGTCAAAGAAACGATGGAAGAAGGGCTGCGCATAACCGACGATTTTCTTCCCGCCGGAAAAAGACGCGATCGCCGAGGCTCTCTCATTGCGATGGTAATTGATCACGAGATCGAAATGGCGTTTCCGTATCTGCCGGATGAAGCGGATGAGCGCCAGGATCCCTTTGTCTCGCCCGTGCTTGTCGATCAGGATGCATTCGTCGATGTTTTCATTGCAGCGCACGAGATCGGCCAGCGGTTTGTCTGTCAGAAGCGCGATGTGGGCTTTCGGATAGTTTGCCCGCAGCGTCCGAAGCGCCGGCGTCACCAGCATGAGGTCACCGATGTGCATCGTATTGATGACGAGAATATTTTTGTAATCAGGAATCATAAATAAATCCTTTGAAATTTAACACTTATTTTCCAAGATCTCGAGTGCCAGCTGATACACCCGATCCACCGGAATGCTGCTCATCCTGCACTCCTTCGTCAGTGGATGATCTGCAATCAAAAAATGGCAGTTCGAATTGCCGTACGGGCCATTCCGCTTATGCGGCGTCGGGCCGAAGAGGGCGATGATGGGAGCGTGGACGGCATTTGCGATGTGGAGTGGACCGGTGTCACTGGAAATGTGGAGCGCCGCCATTTTTTCAAGAGCGGCGAGTTCTAAGAGGTTCGTCTGTCCCATCAGATTCACGGTATACGGGGAAGGAGAGATTTTCCGGATGGCTTCGCCCATGGGCATCTCGCCTTTTGAGCCCGCAATGACGGTGGTGATCTCGTCTTCGGCGAGTTTCCTTGCAAGCTCGCCCCAGTACTCAATGGGCCATTTCTTATAGTCACCTCGGGTGCCTGGGACGAGAAGAACGTAACGGCCTTTGACGCCGTTTGTCCGAAGAAGCGTAGTAACGGTTTCCATTTCTTTTGTCAGATCAGGAAGGGGAAATTCGATCTTGTCTGCGGGGCAGCCTAGGTAGCGCATGACGTCTAAGAGCTGCTCGATGATGTGTCCGTGCTTGTGAGGTCCAGAGATCGGCTTGCTGAAAAGGAAGCTGCCTTCTCTGCCATCGTGGTAGCCGATCTTTTTCTTGCCGCCGGAGAGAAAGGAGATGAGCCCGCTCTTGGCGATCATCTGCAGGTCGATGACGAGGTCGAAGTGATGCGCATGCAGGTCTTTGCGGATTTCTCTCCAGTAGGAGAGCTGCTTAATGCGCTTCCGGTCGACGAGGTAGACTTCATCGATCCACGGCTTGCCGGGCAGAATGCCTGCGAAGGCGGGGTGTACGGCCCATGTGATCCTCGCTTCGGGATAGGCTTTACGCAGGGCGTAGAGAGAGGGGAGCGCGTGGATGATGTCCCCCAAGGAGCTCATTTTTATGATCAGGATGTTTTTGTACTTCTTTGGCATGATGGATATCCTTGGATTCGGCTACGCTGCGCCGTATCTTGGGCGCTTTGGCGGATCGGAATGATAAAATATATTTCTATTTTATCACATTTCAACAGCTGCTTCGATGAAAATCTATTAAAAAAGGAATGCCCCCTTCTTCGAGTGTCCTGCTTTCAAGAGATTGCTCAATTCACCATGGATGATATATGACGTCTCCCAGTCTCCTTGTCTATGAGTCTCCCCGTCTCATTCTCCCCAACACACAAAAATCCCCAGGACTATTCCCGGGGATTTTTTCATACAAGATTTATTCCGTAACGACGGAGACGTGGACGGTGCTGGTGACCTGCTGGTGGACCCAGACCTCTACGTCATATTCACCGACGGTCTTGATTGGCGCTTTGAGACGGATATTTTTCTTTTCGAGCTTGAATTTGTACTGCTTCTCGAGAGCTTCGCTGATGTCCTTGCCGGTGACGGAGCCGAAGATGCGGCCGTCTTCCCCGCTCTGGACTTTGATGACGACCTTGACGGCCTTGAGCTGGGAGGCCATGATGACAGCTTCGTCTGCTGCGACCTTGCTCTTGAATTCTTTCGCTTCCTGACGCTGGGAGGCGGTATTGAGGTTTGCCTTGGTGCCTTCTACGCCGAGGCCCTTGCGGATGAGCACGTTGCGGCCATACGCATCAGCGACTTCGATGACGTCGCCCTTTTTCCCCATTTTCTTTACGTCTTGCAGTAATACGACTTTCATTCTTTTTCCTCCTCTACTTGTTTACGGATCTGGGTCAGGATGACCTTTTCCGCTGCTTCTTTATTTCCATCTTTGCCCAGCTGGCAGCCTGCCACGGTGAGATGACCGCCGCCGCCCAAGGCTTCCATGACGACCTGTACATTGATCGAGCCGTCGGAGCGGGCAGAGAGACAGAGTCCATTGTCTGTGTGATAGAAAAGGAAACTGGTCCGGATCTCCTTCACGGTCACAAGGTAGTCTGCGATCTGTCCGGCGAGTACCTGGGAGTCTTCTGTCCCCTCCGGGCACTCGGCGATCGCGATATAGTTATCGATGAGCTTCATATGGGCCAGGATCTCTGCCTTGGTCTTGATGAAGTGGATATCCTCCGCAAAGAGCCGGTGGACGAGCTTCGTATCTGCCCCGCAGCGGCGCAGGAAGCTCGCCGCGTCGAAGGTCCGGACGCTGGTCTGGACGGCGAAGTTCTTCGTATCGACGACGATGCCTGCATAGAGGCAGGACGCCTCGAGTTCATTCATTTCTTCATCCCCGCCGTAGTACTGGACGAGCTCGGTCACAAGCTCGGACGCCGATGAGGCGGATGGCTCCATGTATGTCAGAAGCGGCTGTCGGATGATGGAGGCCGCACGGCGGTGATGATCGATGACGACCTTTTTCACGGCTTTTTTGAGGACTTCCGGGGCTGCGACGAGCTCGGGGATGTGCGTATCGGTGATGATGACGACAGTCTTATCCGTCATGAGTCCCTTTGCCTCGCTCTCATCGATGAGGAGTCCTTCGGCGGCACCGCTCTTCTCGATGGCATCGACCATCTTGCGGCAGGTGTCACGCTCCTTTGAGAGGACGACATGCGCCTCGACATGGGAGGCGCGCGCGAGGTGGGCGACGCCGACCGCCGATCCCAAGGCATCGAAGTCTTCATGATTATGCCCCATGACGAGCACCATATCTGCGTCTTCGATGATCTCCTTCAGCGCCTGTGCGACGACGCGGACGCGCACGCGGGTGGAGGAGACGGACGTCGGCGATTTCCCACCGAAGGCCTTCACTTCCTTCCCGAGGCGGACGATGGCCTGATCCCCTCCGCGTCCAAGGGCGAGGTCAAGCGAGACCTGCGCCTCTTCGAACTGTTTCATGAAGGAATCGCTGCTCTGGACGATGCCGATAGAGAGCGTGACCGGGATGCGGTTCACCGTATGAATCGCGCGGACTGCATCGAGGATCTCGAAATTGCTCTCCATCATTTCCGCAAGTGCCTTGTGTGAAATGCACGCCACGAAATCATTCGTCGAGTACTGCTTGATGAAGCCCTCTTTCGCATTAAAGGAGGAGAGGACCTTCTCCGTGACATCCGAGAGCAGAGCCGAGCGCTCGACATCGGTGAGGTCTGCGGTGACCTCCGGCACATTGTCGATACGGATGAGGCAGAAGACCGGCCGCGCTTCATCGCACGCCTTCACCGCTTTTTCGACATCCGTGCGGTCCATGAAGTAGAATACCATGAAGTGCGTATCGTTCTTCTCTCCAGTGTCCAGAAATTTGTAGAAAACGCGGAAGAAGGACTCGCCCGCATGGCACTCGAACCACCCGGTCTTGCCCCAGATCTTGGAGATCTTCTGCCCGGTGATGAGATCCTGAAAACGGACTCCGACCTCAGCTCCCTCGCCGATCCAGCCACGGAAGACATTGTTCGCCCAGACCAGCTCTTTCTTCTCATCCATCATCGCGATGCCGACAGGGAGGTTCTTCACCGCATACACCGTACCGGCCGAAACGCCCGAGGACAGGTCATCCAGATAGCGCAGGAGCTTTTTCTCCTGCCCGTAGTCGGAGCGCTTCACGTAGACGATGACCCCGGCCACGATGATAAAGAAGAGCAGCCCCAGCGGCCAATTCTGCGTAGCAAGCAGCAGTGCGGCCAGGAGCAGCAGGCCGATCATGAGCTTTGCGGTCCTCGTATATACCCATATATCGCTCAGCATAGTTGTCTCCTTTGTTCGTTACGAAATCGGGAGGCAGCCTGTCTCACGGGCAGCACCCGCCGATTTTTCGACGATTCTTATTCTTTATCGTACTCGAAACAGGAGAAGAATGCAAGAGGGCAGGGCGGGAGGCTCCCCCCCATCGCCCTTTCGGACCATGGATCTTTGAGATCCATCGCAGACAGCCGCGAGGATAAAAGGTCTGTCCACAAACGCCGCCCCTCATGCCACTAATGAGGAACGCGCCGCCATGGCTAAAAGCTCGGTCCATGCACCGAAGGAAAGCCCCCTTCTTCCGGGTCTCCTCATATCGAAAGAAAGCGAGACCCTCTATACCGCCTCACAAAGAAAAAAGCCCCATAAAAAGGAGCCCTCCTCTGCCTAAGGTTCTTTGTTTATCGGTGATCGCACGGGAACGGGAAAAAGGGTCTATGCTATATCAATACGTGCTTGGGAAAAGACATATTTCATCGCAGAAACCGATCTTGCCTGTATTTTCATGCACCGCTTCGTCATCTTTCTTCTTGCAAGCCCGTTATCCGCGTCAGATGATCCCCTGTCCCCTGATCGCCAGTTTCGTCAATTTTTCGAGTACGCTTTCCAGCGAACCCTCATTCACCACGATCTCGTCTGCCGCCTTGCGATAGAGGGCGATGCGCTCATGGTAAAGCGTGTAGACTTTCCCGCTGCCTTCGGCAAGAAGGGGGCGGGTGCTGACCTCTACATCGCCTGCGATGTCTTCGGGGCGGCGGTCGATGAAGTAAATGGTGCCGGTCTTTTTCAGTCGCTCGATATTGACCGCGCGCTTCACGACGCCGCCGCCGGTCGCAATGACGAGGCTTTCCCTCTTTGCGAGGGCTTCGATGGTGCGTTCTTCGGCATCACGGAAGCAGTCTTCGCTCACGGCGAAGAGCTCGGGGATGCTCTTTCCTTCTTTTTCTTCCAAATAGGTGTCGGCATCCACGAAGGATCGGTGCAGGGCTCCGGCCAGTCGCCGCCCCAGTGTGGATTTCCCGCAGCCGGGCATACCGATCAGGATGATATTTTTCATGAATGCTCCTTCCTATGAAAGTGGATCGTCGGGTTCAAAGGGTTCAGGGACAGTCCTTGGGCGGCATTCTCGTATCTCCCTCCTTCCTCTGGAAGGAGGCGCCCCGAAGGGGCGGAGGTTGGCTCCCGCAGAATAAAAAGAAATGGGTAGAGGCATTTCCTCGTTTCCCCTGAAATGACAATACGGGAGTCTGATGTCTCCTAGTCTTTTAGTCACCAGCCGCTAGCCCCCCATCTCTTCTGCGATCTCTTCTGCGATGCGATCGGGGATCTCTCTTTCCAGCCAGATCTCTTCCGCCGCTATGGCCTGCATGACGAGCATGTACATACCATTGGCCTTGTCCGCATGCGAAGCGTCATGGAGAAGGCGGGTCTCCTTCGGGTTGTAGATAATGTCGATGACCTTGGAGAAATGCCGGGCGGCCGCTTCGGAGATCGGTGAAACGCCGACCTTGGGATACATGCCGACCGGGGTGGCGTTCACGAGAAGTGCGCCTTCTGCCTCTCTTTCAAAAGCGGCGTAGTCCATGAGACGGACGCGGCGCTCTTCTGCAAAGGAGCGGAGATCGGAGTCCACCTTCTCCGGATGGCGGGAGATGACGCGGATCTCTGCTGCGCCTTCATCATAAAGGCACTGGATGATGGCGCGCGACGCACCGCCGTGACCGAGGACGACGGCGGTCTTTCCATTGACCTTGGCATCGATCTTTCGGAGCGTTCTTTGGAAGCCAAAGTAGTCGGTGTTGTACCCCACGAGCTTTCCGTCCGTCCTGGCGATGGTATTCACCGCACCGACGGTCTTTGCTTCCGGGGAAATGTCATCCAGAAAGGGGATGACATCGAGCTTGTAGGGGATGGTCACATTCAGCCCGTCGCGGGCGGTGAGGGTATCCCGCAGTACTTCAGCGAAGTGGTCCTTGGGGATCTCGATGAGGTCATAGCGCCCGGGGATGGACAGCTTGTGAAATAGTTTTTCGTGAATTACAGGAGAAAGGCTGTGTCCGAGCACTTCTCCGATCAGTCCGAGTTTCATGAGGAGCTCCTTGTGTCTCGCAGATCCAGCCGGTGCTGAAGGTGCAAAGGAATATGGCGGCCTGGCCGCTCTGTAAAGACGGGCGATGCCCGAAGATCTGAAAGAAACGCTCCCGTCGTCTGCCTCTCCGCAGGGTAATGCTATTAAGTTAAGGAAATCATTAACTACGTAACGTCTTGCTTCCCCCTTCGGGGGAAGTGCCGAAGGCAATATGTGCAAGCGAACTGGATTTTTAGGAGCGTAGCGACGCTAAAATTCAGTGAGACGCCATTTCGAG
>ERZ1023830.132-NODE-132-length-25222-cov-61.094966_pt1 | contig 25222 bp, 18 predicted proteins | sample MGYA00380381_ERZ1023830 | MGnify/ENA primary metagenome ERZ1023830 (study PRJEB33179, sample SAMN07449067) | human gut metagenome | biome: Human-gut; feature: Human associated habitat; material: Faeces | host: Homo sapiens | place: India:Kasaragod | collected... | reverse complement strand
CTCGTATGTCGGCTTCAAGACCCAGAAGGTAGCCTTGGGACAGAGTTCCTACACCATCACCCTGAAAGAAGATCATGAGCAACTCGACGAGGTGGTGGTCGTCGGCTATGGCGTACAGCGTAAGAGCGACGTCACAGGAGCCCTGGCACATGTCGACAGCAAGCAACTCACGGCCATGCCTGTTGCCAACGCCCTCGAGGGTATGCAGGGAAAGACCGCCGGTGTGGACATCACCAACTCACAGCGACCGGGATCGGTGGGCAGCATCACCGTGCGTGGACAGCGCTCCATCGGTGCCTCCTCAGCCCCACTGTATGTCGTGGACGGCATGATCATGCAAAACAATGGCATCGACGGCATCAACCCCAACGACATCGAGTCGATAGAAGTGCTCAAGGATGCGTCTGCTACGGCTGTCTACGGTGCCCGTGGAGCCAACGGCGTGGTGCTGGTGACCACGAAGAAAGGACGCGCAGGCGTCACACAGGTCAACTATGCAGGCACATTCACCTTCTCACACCTCTCTGATGTCGCCGACTGGATGAACGCCAGCGAGTGGATCGACTATGCACGCCAAGCCTACTACAACGCCGGCAGCTACGGCACAGGCGAATTTGCGCCAAGCAAAGATCTCGACTATAAGTTCTTCGGCAGCTCGGCAGGATGGAAAAACATTGAGCAGGCTTGGGTCGACGGCACTTGGCACCCTGAGCTTGTAGGCAGCTACGACTGGGCCGACAAAGCCAAGCAGACAGGAATCACCAGCGAGCACACGCTCAGCGTCAGCGGCGGCACCGACAAGATCAAAGCCTACGCTTCTTTTGGCTATATGAACCAAAAGGGCGTGGAGAAAGGACAGAGCTTCAACCGCTTCACCTTCAACACCAGCGTAGAGGTCAAGCCGCTGAAATACTTCACCATGGGCATGACCATCAACGCCAGCTATGGCAATCAGAACTATGGCTACAACTTTGCCAAGAGCGTCACCGGTGCTGGCAGTTACTACAGCGCCATGCGCACGATGATCCCCTGGACGGTGCCGTATGATGAAGAGGGAAACACCGTCCGCACTCCGTTCCCTTACAACAACACGCTTGAGAATCCTATCGACGAACTGAAATACACCACCAACAAGCGCCGCACTTTCCGCGTCAACGGCAGTGTCTATGCACAGCTCGACTTCGGAAAGATTTGGGAACCGCTCGACGGTCTCTCCTACCGCATTCAGTTCGGTCCTGAGCTGAAGTATCATCGCCTGGGCATCGCCTACGCCGCCAACGGCATTAACGGTTCGGGCAACAACGTGGCGCAGTACGGTCCCAACCAGAGCGTGGCTTGGACGCTCGACAACCTGGTCTACTACAACCGCACCATCGCCAAAGACCATCACATCGGACTGACACTCCTGCAAAGTGCAGAGAAATCTCACTATGAGTATGGTAATATCAAAGCAAACGTGGACACATCGCGCGAGCTGTGGTACAACACCCACTCCCTTGGCGACCCGCTTGACTATTCCACCGGGCTCACCGAGGACCAGCTCACCTCTTATATGGTTCGCGGCAACTACAACTATCAGGACAAGTACTTGCTCACCGCCAGCATCCGCTGGGATGGCAGCTCACGACTGTCACAAGGCCACAAGTGGGCCAGTTTCCCCAGTTTCTCACTGGGATGGCGCATCGACCAAGAGCAGTTCATGAAGTCTACAGCCTCGTGGCTCAGCCAACTGAAACTGCGTGTGGGCTATGGCGTCACGGGCAACTACGCCATATCGCCCTATGGTACCAAAGGTGCCGTGGAAACCCTCTACTACAACTGGGGCACTACCGACTCCGAGGCTGGTAATGTACCCTCTGATCCCTCGGCCAAGAACCCTGCTAAAATGGCCAACCTCAAACTGGGATGGGAAAAGACCTACCAATGGAACTTCGGTCTGGACTACGGTTTCCTTAACGGGCGTATCAACGGCAGTCTGGATGTCTACACCAACGACACCAAGGACCTGCTGTTGCCTATGACCGTGCCTTCGCTCACCGGATACACCTCGACTTATGCCAATGTCGGCGAAACCGACGGATGGGGTATCGACCTTCAAGTCAACACTATCCCTGTGAAGACACGCGACTTCACCTGGACTTCCTCACTCACCTGGTCACTCGACCGCAACAAGATCAAGAAACTGGCTAACGGCGCCTCTGAGAATGTCAACAACCGCTGGTTCGTGGGTAAAGAGATCGGTGTCTACTACGACTATGTATATGACGGCATCTGGAAGACTTCCGAAGCTGAGCAGGCCAAGAAGTACGGTGCCAAGCCCGGCAACATCCGTGTGAAAGACCTCGACGAGAATGACAAGATCGACGGCAACGACCGCGAGATCGTCGGCAAGATCCGCCCTCGCTGGTCGGGAGGCTGGACCAATACCTTCTCCTATAAGAACTGGGAGCTCTCGTTCTTCATGTATGCACGCTGGAAGTTCACCGTGGCCAAGGGTGCTGAAACACTCGGTGGCATGTATGCCATGCGCAAAGTTGACTACTGGGTAGCCGGCAGCAACGAGAACGCCAAGTACTATGCTCCGGGTATCAACGGCATCGGTGCCGCAGATCCTTATTCCTCTTCCATGAACTATCAGGACGGCTCCTACATCAAGATGCGCAACATCTCGCTGGGCTATAACTTCTCGCCGCGCCAGCTGGAGCATTGGGGGCTGGGCATCAACAGCCTCAAACTCTATGTGCAGGCTCAGAATCCTTTCACCATCTACAGAAAGTGTAAGTGGCTCGACACCGACCTGCTCAGCTATGACAACAACGCCACTTCCTATGGATCCTTCACAACGATCCGCAGTTGGGTAGTGGGTATCAAAATCGGTCTTTAACCTTTAATCAACGAAATCGACATGAAAATCAATCAGCATATCTTTGCCCTCGCCCTGCTCGCCGGGGCCACGATGGGGCTTACCTCTTGCGGTGACAAGTTTCTCGAAGAGGACCTGATCACACAGAAGAGCACTGACAACTACAAGACTCAGCAAGGCCTTGACGAGCTGGTCACTGGCGCTTACCAGAAACTTAAATTCAAGTTCAACTATATCTGGGCCATCGAATGCTACAACATGGGCATCGACGAGTTCACCTCCGGTGCCAACAACATGACAGGCTGGAATGCCTACAGCACATCCCTCAACTCCACCGAGACGGGAGCCAACCAGCCGATGTGGGACAACATGTATGGCCTGGTGGAACCTGCCAACATCCTTATCAACAACATCCCGCAATACTACTCCCAGAGCAGTGTCAACTACAACACACGCCTCGGCGAGGCCTATTTCCTTCGTGCTTACGCTTACTTCGAGCTCGTCAAGCAGTTTGGCGGCGTGCCCTTGAAGCTCAATCCCTCCACGGGCGTGGAGACGGTGTTCACACGCAACAGCCTGGAAGATTGCTATAAGCAGATCATCGACGACTTTGAGAAGGCCTACTCGCTGCTGCCCGATAAAGCGGCACAGACGGGACGCATCACCAAGAGCGCCGCTGCCCACTTCCTGGCCAAGGCTCATCTGTTCCGTGCCAGCGAACTCTACGACGACTGGAACAGCAGCTACAAGAGCGCGGATCTCGATGCCGTGATCAAATATGGCAAGGAGGTCATCGCCGCTCATCCGCTGTGCCAGGACTTTGAGCAGCTGTGGGACTACCAAAAGGCCAATGGCGACAACGAGAAAGTCAGTGAGGTGGTACTTGCCGCACAGTTCTCCAACGACAAAGCAACCTGGGGACGCTATGGCAATCAGATGCACCTCTACTTCCCGTCGGTCTATCAAAACCTCTCGGGCTGTATCCGCGACATCTCCGGCGACCGCGAGTTCTGCTATGTCAGTGCCACTGAATACTCCATGCAGGTCTTTGACCGTGTCAACGATTCCCGTTTCTGGAAGAGCTTCATCACCACGTATAACTGCAACTCCACGAAGGGCGCTCCGACCTATGCAAAAGAAGACGCAGCCTATCTTCCTGATGGCAAGCAGGTGGGCGACAAGCGCTTTGTGGGTAAGGAGATTGGTGTGAAGTATATCGTCAACAATCCCGGCGACACCCGCTTCACCGATGAGAACGACAAGAAGAGCGACCTCGGCGTGCTCAAAAACGGCAAACTGGAGCCGCAGCATACCTTTGTATGCTACTACGCCGGTGAGAAGTTCAGCTGGAACATCTCGAAAGATAATACCACAGGCAACTACTATCAGCTCATGCCGGCTATCAACCGCTCCGTGGCGCTGAGCAAATACCGCGACGGCTACCGCGACAGCTACAACTCGCAGTTCGGTACCCGCGACGCCATCATCGCCCGCTCGGCCGATGACGTGCTGATGGTCGCCGAGGCCTATGCCCGCAAGAAAGACTACAACTCGGCCATCACCTATCTCAATATGGTGCGCGACCGCGCAGGATATGCCAATGGAGAGGATCGTGCCAAGCATGTCGACGGCGGACAGGCCTACAAGAACAACTCGGTGTGTACTAGTGGCACCGCCGGCCGTCCCGGTACGGAATGCCCAATCTATTGCGAGACGAATACCTACTATGAGTCTAACAACATCCCTGTGTCCACCGCTTCTACAAAGAGCAGCATGCATCTCAACTCGGTTGACGACATTCTCAACTCTGTTGTTGATGGCCCGATCTATCAGGCTCTCAACCTCCAGAGCGAGTACGACAAGGTGATGTGCTTCATCCTCGACGAGCGCACACGCGAGCTCATCGGCGAGAGCCAGCGCTGGGAAGACCTCGCACGCACCAAGACACTCGAAGCCCGTTGGAAAGCTTTCAACTGCGCTTCAACGCTTGGTCAGGGTACCTTCGACCCGAAGAAACACTATTTCCGTCCCATCCCGCAGTCGTTCCTCGATGACCTCACCAATGCTAACGGTCAGGCTCTCACCAAGGAGGAAAAAGCTGCCATGCAGAACCCAGGATATTAATAATCGTTGTTTAGATTGAAACCAAGCCCTCTCCACCGGACGCTTCTCCCAAGAAGCACCGGCGGAGAGTTTATGAAAAAGACACCGCTATGAAAAGATTCGCTTTTAAGATGTACCTGAAACCAGGTTGTGAGAAAGAGTATGCCAAGCGCCATGCCGCCATCTGGCCGGAACTGAAACAGATGATCAAGGAGGCCGGCGTGAGCAACTACAGCATCTTCTGGGACAAGGAGACAAACATCCTCTTCGCTTACCAGGAGTGCAGCAAGGATACCAACAGCCAGGACACCTCCGATGTAGACCCCATCACACAGAAATGGTGGGATATGATGGCCGACATCATGGAGGTCAACCCCGACAACTCTCCCGTCACCACCCCCATCGAAGAGCTGTTCCACATGGACTAAACAGTCCTGTGATCTGTAGAATTCCTAAATCGCTGATCGCGGAAACTAAGAAGATTTTTATACATTAAACGAAAAAATCTCATCAAGACTACAATAAGAAGATACAAGAAACACCCTCATACACACAAAAAAAGGCGATAGCAAAACTGCTATCGCCCTTTTTGTTATCGTATGATCGATGATCTGAGATCTGTTGATCGCTATCAGAAATAATATGCCAGACTGATCTGCCAGCTGTTATTACGGCTCTTGGACTTGCTCATGACCTGGTCCGACACGGTCGACGCAGCGCTTGACCACGTCACATCGGCCGTCTTGCCGCAAGCAATATTGTAGTTGGCTGACAACTGCAAATGCGAGGCAAGCATGAGGCCTGCACCGAGGTTAACGCTGAAATTGGATTTGCGAAACTCATAGCTCGACGTATCTGCCCACTTGAAGTTCTTGTCACCAACATTGATGCCCCATTGCGGACCACCAAAGAAATAGAGGCTGGCCACGTCACCCAATCCGAATCCATAGCGGAGGTTGACAGGGAAGGCAATCTGCTGTTGCTTGATCGTCTTGTCCTCTTTACCGGCATTCTCCACCTTGGCAGAACGCTGATCATAGAGTGCACTGGCATCCACACCCAAGCCAACGATGGGCAGAATGAACTTCACGGTAGGACCAAAGAAGAAACCAGCGCGATTGGAAGCATCCAAGACATCGTTTGACAAGGACATGTTGGTGACATTCAAGCCACCTTTCACACCAAAGTCGATTTGTGCCTGAGCCGTTGTTGCTGTCAGCAACATGCCGGCCACGCAGGCAAATACTGTTATTAACTTTTTCGTCTTTCTTTTTCTTTTAGGTTTATTACATTATTAATGACGCTGACGACGCACGGTGACACGTGCCTGACCGCCTGGTGTAACAGAACCGGAAGAGAGAGGCTTCGTACGCACGGAAGAGCGACGGCTGCGGGGCTTGGCACTCTTGAGCTTGATCTTGCCCTTCTTATCGAGCTTCGCAATGCTGTCCAGTGAGTCATGCTTGGCCGGGTCGCCCCAGATATGGGTCTCAAAAGCCTCAATCTCCTTGTCGATACGCAACTGCTCCTTACTGAGCTTCACCGAGTCTCCGCCAGCAATCTGCGCCAATGTCTTGCCGAGCATATTGGTGGTCTTGTAGATCTTGCCCCGGTAGCTGTTGGTGGCAAAATAGTCCTCAAGACTCATTGTGGCTGCATTGTTGAGGTTGCTCGTCATGATCGTCTGCTTGGCCAAGTAAGGCGCAAGGTCGTCATAACGGATCCAAAACAGTGGGTATTTGGTGGCACCATCGCCGAAGTCGTCTTCACGATACATCACCGGACAGAGCGCAAGGACCTTGGTATGGAAAGTAGCCGTGTTCTGGTCGTAATATGCGCTCTCCTTGATATAATAGCTCTTGACTTGTGCCGAGGGGATGTCGCTGTCGTCGATATGTACACCACGGTCAGTGCGCTCATAGAAGACGTGGTAGTCGTCGAGAAACTTCAACGGCTGGATACGCACACTCTCGTCGAAACGCTCATTGCCCGTGTTGACATCGTATGCGTAGGCGGCGATACCACCATGACGCGGACCGGCCATGACGAGTTTAAAGATATAGGTGAAGAGATTCATCTGCGTGCCTAAGGGCTCTGTGGGATAGTAGAGACCTGAGTTAGCCTCGTCCTCCAACTTGATCTCGCGATAGACATCACGACGCCACACCACGTCCTCGTTCATCTTCTGCTCCGTTGGGAACGATATCTGCGCCCGCAACGTCATGTTGTTGGCATTGGATTTCTGTGCCGTGGCAGCCTGCTGCTCGGCCCGGCGCGCCTTAGGCTGTGCGGTCATCTCCTGTGAAAAGAGGACGACCAACATCAGGAAGAATATCTTTTTCATCAACTCTTTCATTGGATCTATCTGTCTTTGAATACTGTCTAAAACATGTTTATCTCACCTTCACTTCCATGGCACCGGGCAGACTGCGCGTGATGCCGTCAGGACCGACGGCCTTGATCTCCGTGATGTAGAAGCGGCGGCCATGCGCCAGATGGCGGAACTGCTCACGCATGCGGTCGCTGAACGAGGCACCGGAAGTGGTCATCTGTACGGCATTGCCCATGTTGTCATAGAACACCGTGGAGAAGCTTACCACCCGGAACTGTATGTCCAGAATGCCATCATCAATGGCGGCGTTGAGCTGATAAGCGCCCATCAGGCTACCCTTCATCAGCCAACCTCCTTTGAAACGGTCGGTGCCCACGGAAAGATATGCCGTAGGATCGGGCAACTTACGCACGTGGAACGTGAAAGGAGGGAAGGAGCGCACCTGCTTGCCATCGCGCGCTGAGACATAGAAAGTGACATCGTGACCCACTGCAGACGGCACAGCTACATAGCGACCCGGCCCCACCATCGACAAACTGCCGCCCGTCATGCTCAACGACACGGCATTTTGTGGCACTCCCGGCACACTGACGCTCATCGGATTCTTATAGCCGGCATAGAGCACATTCATCAAGTCGGCCGCGATCGTTGCACCTCCCGGCACAGGAATGACCGTGTACTTTTGCAGGAAGTTACGCCGCAACACGTCACCTTTGGTGTTGTGCATGAGAATGTAACCGCTGAACTGATGCTCGCCGACTCCTCCCGCGGTGAAGCTGTATTGTCCGTTGCGCGTGTTCACTCTGGAGCCATTGACATAGATCTCTGGTTGCTGCGTCGTGTCGACAGCCGCCATGACAATGTTGGCCGAGAAACGCTCTCCGGGATAGAGCGTGGTCTTCTCCGGCACAACAAACGCACTGAGCTTGTTGACACGGATGTCTTTCATGTCTATATTTGATACAAGCGTGTGAAGCACTTCGCCTTCGGCATAGCGCACATCGTTTTGCAATTTGGAGAGAAGCGTAACAGCAGCTGCCACCGGCATATCCTCAAACATATATTCCTGCCAGTTCTTACCAAGCGTATTGGGCTTACGTGGCACATTCGTGGAAAGGTTGCTGGCAATGATCTTGCGCTGACGTGGGTCAGTGACATATTGCAGGATGTTCTCACGATAGGCATTGATGGCTTTGAAGAGTTTCTTGCCCTTGCCCGTGATAGGCGCCAGCATCACTTCACTCGCAGCATCGATATTGTCGTCGTTCTTGATATTGTGGACATCACCGTCAAAGCCGTCAGCCTTACGGACGATGGCCTCCTTGAGTTGTTGGGCAAAATCATAGAGCGAGTCACTCATATTCTTCACATGAGTGGCTTTTTCAAACCATTCGCGAACCTTCTCGGGATTGGCTTCCATCTGGTGGCGAAAGTCACCATAGATGGCTTCGTTCTCCGAAGAGGCATTGGCTGTGGTGCGGTTGAGACTCTCCTCGACAACGGAAAAGCCGTTGAGCACCTCAGTAGAGATGTTCAAGGCAAGCATGGCCAACAAGACGATATACATCAAGTTGATCATCTTCTGACGGGGAGAGACCGGTCTTTTCTTGATCGCCATAGCTTATTGTTGTTCTTGCTGCAAAGGAGCGGCAGCCTTCATATTCACGGTCATGGCCTGGATCATACGGGCATAGATCTGATTGAGTTGCTCGATCTGCTCTGCCATCTTGCGTGTCTGCCCATTGATCTGGTCGATAGTGCCAATCTGCTGGCTGGCACCTTTGAGTTGCATCTCATAGACCTTGCTGATACCCGTCAGCGTACGGTTGAGATTCTCCATCTCCTCGCTGTCGCGCGTCAGCCGCCCGCTTTGCTCATTGACTTTCTTCAATGTTTCAACCAACGCCTTAAGCTCTTCGACATAGTTGCCTTGAGCCTCATTCAGCGCCCTGGCTTCCTCCTCGCTCATCTGCGGCACAAAGTTAGGCTGCGACTGAGAGGTTACGGCCTGAGCCGGAGTCTCCAATGGCTGAGTTGCCGCGTTGGAAGCCTGCGGCTGCACCACGGTATGCGACGGGGTTACCGTCTGTGGCTGAACAGCCGTTTGCGGTTGAGCCGATGACTGTGACGAGGCAGCATACAAAGGAGCTGGCTGCGGAGAGACAGAGCCGGCAGTTTCACTTTGAGCCATCGCTGAAGTCTGGGGCGGTTCATGGATACCAGCCTCTTCAGCAACGGACTTTTGTTCCTCTTTGGTATAAGAGAACTGTCCGCTGGCGAGATACTCCTCTGTCATGTGCGTGGGTATGTCGCGGCCGTCTGCCGTCTTGTCGAATGGACGGTCAAAGGCAGAGATGAAGAACACAAAGACCTCTGTGCCCATACCGACAAACAACATGATGTTGGCTCCCGGCAAATGCGTGAGCTTAAACAAGGCACCCAAAATGACGATAGAGGCGCCCCAACTATACGTATAGTTCAGGAAGGTCTGACCATCTACCGTGTCCATCCATTTTTGGAGGCGGTACACCAAATTGTATTTGCTATGCTTTGTCATAATACTTATCTTTTCTGTTTTCCTGTTACGGAGTTGGCCAATGATCTGACACAACGGAAACCAATATACGATCGGGGCTGGTTTTGATATTCCCATGAGCGCCATGCCGAACGGATGAAGCTCTTGGGATCTTTCCACGAACCGCCACGCACACTTTTCTTTTTCAACTTATAGGGGTCCTCCTTTGCTGCGTTATAACGCAACTGGGGGTTGAGATCGTTCATCGCGTCCACGCCGGCCTCGGTGTAGACAGTGCTGGTCCATTCAGCCACATTGCCGGCCATGTCGTAAAGTCCGTTGGAATTGGCAGAATAGCTGCCCACCTTGGCGGCAATCAGATTGCCGTCCTTGGTATAATTACCGCGGTCTGGTTTGAAATTGGCATAGAAACATCCATTGCCATTCACCACATCCTGGTTCTCCCAAGGGAACTCGTTCTGATCCTTACCACGTGCGGCATATTCCCATTCGGCCTCTGTCGGCAGACGGTAACGCTGTACATAGCGTGCCTCAGGGCCTAAGCCCTTGAGCAGGTAATCGGTACGCCAAGCGCAGAAGGCGTTGGCTTGCTCCCATGTCACGCCGACAACAGGATAGTCGTTGTAGGCCGGATTGGAGAAATAATTGCGCAGGTAGACCTCGTTATCAGAGTTCTGAAAGTCATTAACCCAGCAAGTGGTGTCGGGATAGATGTTCACGATGTAGGTGTTGAGGAAGTCCCAAGGTCCGGACAGCGGACGGTTGATCGTCTGCCGCACGATATTGCCATCGTCATCGACGTAGGCTGTATCCTTACTGATCATCACCTCCTCATTCGGATCTACAGTGACATCCGTGTTGAGATTGCGGTCTGCCGGGTTCATACGGTTGCGGCGCAAAGCAGCAGTGACATAGTCGTAGACCTCATACTTATAGTTCATCTGCTTCCAGTCGAGCAGTTTCTCGCCAGTCACGGGATTAGTGACATAAAGACTCTCAATAGCCCGCTGCTCATCTTCGTTGGGTTTACGCGGCAAACGCTTATTCCAGTTGAGATGCGGCTTCACGGGATCTCCATTCTTATCCTCTGTGATCATATAGGACTCGTCACCGCCATAAGAAGGATCAGCCAAGCGAGTACGCAGGATGCTGTCCCTTACCCAATACAAGAACTGCTTATACTGTGAATTGGTGATCTCGGTCTGATCCATCCAAAAGCCATCCACTGAAATATCCTTGGTCGGTGTGGACTTACCCCAAAGACTGTCCTGCTGACTCAGTCCCATCTTCAGGAAGCCACGGTTGATGCGTACCATGCCATAAGGAGTAGGCTCGTTCATGACCTTACCGCCAACACCGACTACTTCACCACCGCGACCGGACGATGAAGCAGACTTGGCACTGAAGCATCCTGTCAAGAACAGGGAGCAGGTCAGGATACTCATTAATATAAAGATATATCTTCTCATATTCATCTTGATTTCATGTTATCGAACGACGGCAACATCAGAGGATTCTCACACTCTTATGAAGGTTGCGTCCCTTCTTCGTCAAGTTGAGATCATGCTGATAACCGATGAACAGCTCATGGCTGCCATTGCCAATGCTGATCGCAGACGTATAAACTTCATAGCTGTAACCCACTACGATGCCATGAAAAGAGCCGCCAAGCAAAACCGTCACGGAATTCGTGGGACTGTAGCCAACGCCACCATACAGCACTTTACCATTGTTTTGATAAAACAGTCGTCCCGTGACATCTGCATGATAAGCAGTGCCGTCCGTACGGGCAAGCATTGAAGTTCGCAATGATAAAAACGGAGAGCGGAATTGAATATTGTATCCACCGGTTAAATAATAGGTACGGTCAATTTGCAATTCCTGACGCTCACCCAGTGTGATCAATGGAGCCATGGCATGCTGAACGGAAAGACCGGTATACCAATTGTGCCGTTGGTAATATAAACCTGCGGCAAGGTCAATGCCATTGCCCGAAGCTGTAGCAAAAGCGGGATCGTTGGCATCTTCCACATCCAGTTTGGAAGCATCGAAGCTCTCGTTCAAGAAAGAGACCTGAGCTCCAATGCCCAGTTGTCCGCCTAAGAGCTTGGTACGCAAAGCATACTGAAGGCCTAACTTCTGATGGGTGAAAAGACCGAGCTTATCGTTCTGGAACTGAGCACCGACACCATGGAAAGACTTCAACGCATAGAAAGGCATGTCGGCCGAAAGATAAGCCGTCTGGGGATTATGCTCGAAGCCAGCGAAGTCCAACGCATAGGCCGCGACGACATTAAGCTTGCTCTGCTTACCGACAGCAGCAGGGTTGAAAGAAGTCTCCATGTCGAAATAATGACTGAAGGAAGGGTCATACTGAGCCCTGGAAATGCAAACGCACCCCCATAGCATAAATAATATGATGTATAACTTCTTTCTCACAAAACAATAACGCTCTAAAACTTTCTTTATTGTTTTCTTGGGACTATCAGAAAAAAAAAGCCGTTCCCCGCGGAACGGCTTCATCAGTCAGGCACTAAAGCAAATGCCCGTTAGTATTCGTCCTCATTCCACAAAAAGTCATCTTTTGTTGGGTAATCAGGCCATAGATCTTCTATACTGTCGTAGACATCGCCTTCGTCCTCAATCTCTTGAAGATTCTGAATCACTTCATCTGGAGCGCCAGAACGTACAGCATAGTCTATTAACTCATCCTTCGTGGCTGGCCATGGAGCATCCTCCAACTTGGAAGCCAAATCTAGTGTCCAATACATAGTCTTAAGTGTTAGTCAATTAATTTTGTGGCGCAAAAATAAGCAAATTATTCGAAAAACCAAATTATTCGCTTACTTTTTTATTCTCTTGTCCTTATTATAATAGTTTTTTATACAAACAGAAAGGTTATTAACGACTCTTTAATAGTTAACCTTATCAACTAATAGTTGACCTTATAAAGATGAGGGTGTAACTTGGGATTGAAAAAGACAATAGCTTCATTGTATAAATCAAAACAGACGGTGGCACCTGCGTCAATAGCCATTCGCATGGAATCCCTGCAAGAAAGAGAACGAGACCGAAGATCAAGAAGTATCACAACGGAATCGTCAGACACATGCTGCAACGTCTCTTCCAAAGAATCGTTTACTGATAATAAAGCTATCTCTACCCTATTTTGTAACTCTAAAACACATTTGGATTGATGGCTGCCTGCTAAAACATAAACCTTGTATCTTTGTAAAAGGTCAACGCTACCAAAGTACCACTGATGCGGTCCAAAATAATTGGATAACCTCAATAATAGCTGTCCTATCTTTCTTTCATCCTCATCATTAGACAACGCTTTAAGATCTTCGTAAGCATAATAGGGCCACCGCTCCGTAATCACTTCACAAAGGAAACGATAAGCAAACGGTGACTGCACGCCAAAGCCTCTTGTGCGCGGTATGCGCAAAAGTGTAGACAAGAACTTATGTAACGAAGAAAATATTGTTAGCATAAGTAAGAAACGAAGTCTACACGAATATATTGTCTGTCTACCGAACCTGCTACAAACGGGTAGAAAAGAGAACGCCAAAAGAATGGAAATGGAGAATTATGATAAAGGAGGCTTCCCGGTATTGCCTTTCTCTCCCTTTTAGGGAGAGTTAGAGAGGGTCTTCTAATATCTAATAAACACAAAAAGCCCAAAGAAGAAATATTTAGGACCCTACTGCTGCGTATTATCTGAAAGAAAACTCGTATTTTTGCACCAGTTAACAAGTAAAGCGACCTCCCTGCTCCATCGCTCTGATGGTGCTAGGAAGTTCTATATATAATTAATGTGTAACCAGGAACAGACAACGACAGCGAGGATGGAAGCGCTCTTCAAGCGTTTCTACCGACCACTGTACCTCTATGCACTGACCTTTCTCCGCGAAGAAGAGCAGGCCAAGGACATCACAGGTGGCGTCTTTCAGACAGTTTGGGAGATGCTGCGTGAGGGCAGTCTGGCTCCCGACGACCGGCAAGCAGTCGGATTCCTCTACACGACCGTACGCCACCGTTGCCTTGACAAACTGAGACACGACAAGGCTATAGACCGCTACACACGCCTGCAGGCGGGCACGACACCACTTGGCACAGAGGAAGAAGTAATGGAATTTGAGCAACGCATACTGCAGGTAAAAGAAGCCATCGAGCAGTTACCCGAGCCGGAGAAGTCCATCCTCAAGTGCACCTATTTTAAAAAGATGACTTACCAGGAGACAGCAGAGCTATTCCACACCTCGGTGAACATGATTCACAAACGGATGAACAAAGTATTCAAGATGATGCGGAAAATGTTAAAAGAGGGATACACATAGGCACCGACAGCACGTTCTCAGCGTACTATTACCAAAATTACATCATCTATGACAACACGAAACAACAATATTCCTCCCCAAGGAGCCAATAGAAAGTCCTCTCAGGAAGAAACAGTTCAAGACAACCGCCTCATGTTTCTCATTGAGCGCGCGCTCCGCGACGGCACTCCGTCACCCGATGTTGAGGTGGCATTTCAGGCTTGCCGACGCCGGGTGGAAGCACAGGAGACCGTTAAAGCTGGCAACGAAGCACGGGAGATCGCTCGAAAAGTTGCAGAAGCAAATGAAGACGGAACCGACACTACATCTCCGTCACGATGGGCCGTGGTGGGTAAAGTGGCATTGGCCCTCGCTGCATCCCTGTTGCTTTTCTTCACCCTCGTACCCAAGGGTTGGTTACACAATGACAGCCGGCCGGCACAAATCATTACCGCCAAGAGGATGACAACTATCGACGAAGCCCACCAACAAGGCGGCGTGTCGCTCGTGGCAGGTGACAAGGTCCTCTCCACCGTCTCGGCCCGGGACCATGGCATCACCGTTCTTCCTGACAACATCATCAAGGTGGAGCGCAGTGCACAGCGTGATGCCGAGGCCTACACCCTGCATGTGGCCGAGGGCAAAACGGCTCAGCTGATTCTGCCCGACGGCACCCATGTATGGCTCAGCGTGGGCAGCGAGATAGCCTTCAACAGCCGCTTCGGCGAAGGCGCCCCACGACGTGTGGCTCTCCGCGGCGAGGCTTTCTTCGACGTACACCACGATGCCGCATCGCCCTTCACCGTTGATGCCGGTGAATGTTATACCACGGTGTACGGCACACAGTTCAACGTGCGCAACGTAAAGGGTGCCGCAACACAAGTGACACTCGTTAAGGGTAAGGTCGGCGTGAACAGCCAGAGACAAACCGTCATGCTCCGCCCCGGACAGCAGGTCATCCTCACCAATGGACACATGGAGACGCAGGAAGCCGACATGGACGTGGCACTGAGCTGGAAGGAGGGACATTTCTATTTTGACGGGCAGACGCTCCAAGAGATTGCCGATGAGATAGGGCGCTGGTACGGCATGCCCGTAAGCTATATATCGGACGCCGATATCAACACACGCCTACATTTCAATGCTGAGCGCAGCTGGCCCGTCACACGCGTCATCGATGAGCTTAACAAGATTAGCCATACAAAGGTAGAGATTCACGACAACAGACTTCGAATAGGTTGATTTTAGTTTTAACATTTATTTAGGGCACAATACTTTGAGGCTTGGCGTATTGACAATAAGTAAGAGAGCAGAATAAACATTTAATGAGTATCAATACTTTATTACCGATGAATCATGCAATGAGAAAAGCCGGGCTCCGACAGGGACGACAAAGGCGCACGCTGTTGTGCCTGGTACTGCTGTGCTGGTGCACCATAGCCCTGGCACAGGTGAGAAACCGTATCTCCGTATCATTCAGCAACGAGAGAGCCACCGTAGCTCTGAAGAAGGTGGAGAAACTCTCGGGTCTGAAGATACAGTACAATTACGACGACGTCAACTTCCGTGTGACGCTTAAGGCTGACAACCAAGCTCCTGTAGCTGTTGTCAACCGACTCATCAGCGGGCACGGTCTCCATGCCGACCGTAAGAATGACTATATTGTCATCATGCGTACAGCCAACATCCCGCACGATAAGAATATCGGTGACGGCAAGCACCTCTTAGGTATCGTCATTGATGAGAACGGCGAACCCATCATTGGCGCCGTCATCCGCGACCGTGCCAACGGGCTGGGCACTGTGAGTGATGCCGACGGCAAGTTCTCCATTGAAGCAAAGAGCGACCGAATCGTGCTCAACGTCAGCAGCGTAGGCATGAAGGATAAACAGTGGCAGGGTAATCGCGTTGATTACGCCGCCATCATGCTCGAAGACAACGCACAGGAACTCGACAATGTCGTCATCACCGGTTACCAGCAGCTCGACCGCCGCAACCTCACCAGTTCCGTCACCAGTGTGAAGATGAGCGACATCGACCGCCCGGGAATGAGTAGCCTTGACAAGATGCTGCAGGGACGCATCCCCGACCTCGTTGTCAGCAATGCCAGCGGTGAGATCAATGCCGTGCCGAAGATACGCATCCGTGGTACCAGCACCCTCATCGGCGACCGTGAGCCTCTTTGGGTCGTTGACGGCATTATCGTCAGCAACCCTGTCAACCTTTCAGCCAGCGTGCTCAACGACCCTGACTACGTCAACCGCATCGGTAACGCAATATCCGGTATCAACCCCCAAGACATCGACCGTATCGACGTCCTCAAGGACGCCTCGGCCACAGCCATCTACGGCACACGCGCCGCCAACGGCGTCATCGTCATCACCACAAAGAAGGGACGCGAGGGCAAACCCATCATCTCCTACAACTATACAGGCACCTACCGCCGCCGTCCACGCTATTCCGACCGGAAGATAGACCTCATGGACTCAAAAGAGCGCACTGCCGTATCCCGCGACATGGTAGACATGCACTATAAGTATCCGGCTTCCATGATCCTCGTGGGCTATGAAGATGCCATCGACAAATACTACAGCGGACAGTATTCCTGGCAGCAGTTCCAGAACGCTGTCAATGCCGACGAAACACGCAACACCGACTGGTTTAAGTTACTCTGCCGCGACGCCGTCTCTTCTGACCACAGCGTCAACATCTCCGGAGGCTCCGACAAATTCCGCTACTACGCCTCCGTGGGCTACACCGACGATGAAGACGTTATCAAAAACAACTACAACAATCGCCTCACGGCCTCTACGAACCTCGACTTCAACCTCAGCCAGAAGTTCGCCCTCTCATTACAACTCAGTAGCTATCACAGCAAGAAACGATACGACAAAGTCAACACCATCGACTATGCCTACAACACCAGCAGAGTGATACCGGCGTATAATGACGATGGCACCTATTACTTCTACAAGGGAACGGCTCAGCAGGGTTCGTTCAACTACAACATCCTCAACGAGCTCGACAACAGCTACAACCGGCAGAAGGACAACGGCTTCAAGTCGACCTTCAATCTCAAATACACCGCCAACGACTGGCTCTTCTTCAATGCCATCGCCTCTTACTCCACCGCCAACACCACACAGGAGGGCTGGTATGGCGAGAAGAGCTATTATGCTGCCAACGAGCGACAAAGCGAATATGGTATCGCTCCCGAACAGCCGTCAATGAGCAAAATGCCCTTCGGCGGTGAGCTGTCGGAGAACAACACCGAAATGACAGCATGGACCGTGCGTCTGCAGGGCAACATGAACAAATATTTCGGTGCCAACCTCCAGCACAATATCAACCTCGCCGTCGGTGTCGAGGCCAGTAGCACTCATTACACCGGCAACAGCTTCACCCAGCGCGGCTACTACAACGACCGCGGTAAGAAGTTCGTTACATCCATTCCCGATACCTACACCTCTTACCTCACCTGGCTAAGCACTAACATGCCCACCATCGTCGACACACGCACCAACCTGCTATCAGCCTACGGCACGCTGTCCTACAGCTACAAGACGCTCTTCACTCTCAACGCCAACACGCGCTACGACGGCAGTAACAAGTTCGGCGACCGTTCCAATGAGAAGATTCTTCCCGTCTGGTCCGTCTCCGGACTCGCCAACGTCCTCGACATCGCCAACTGGCACCCGAAATGGGTTGACAACCTCACATGGAAGATCTCCTACGGTGGTCAGGGCAACATGCTCGACGGACAGACACCGGTACTCACTATCACTAAAGGTGCTCTCAATACTCACTACAACGAGATGACATCGACTGTGGCCAACTTCGCCAATCCAAACCTAAAATGGGAGCAGACACATTCTTTCAACACTGGACTGGAGATGAGCTTCCTCCACAACCGCCTTATGATGGAGGTGGAATACTACCACAAGATGACCGTCGACGCTTTTATGAACAAGACCATCAGCGACGTCAACGGCTTCACCTCCTATGTCGTCAACTCGGGAAAGATTCTCAATAAGGGCTACAACGTCTCCGTTACCGCCACGCCTATACAGACAAAGAATTGGAACTGGCTGCTCTCTGCTTCTCTCTCCAAAATCATCAACCGCATGAAGACTACCCCCGGTGGCGACACCTATAAGGTCAGCGACTATCTCGACGGTACAGCTTTGGTCAACGGAAAAGCCATCGGCACCTTCTACTCCTACCGCTTCATCGGCCTCAATCCCAACAATGGCGGCCCGCTCTTCGATGACTGGCAGGACAGAGCCAACGAGCTCGTCGGCCTCGACAACTATGAGACAGCCATGCGTGTCCTTTCCCTCTCGGGCAGAAGAGACCCGGACATCACAGGAAGCATCTCCTCAACGCTGACTTACAAGAACTGGCGACTTGGCGTCTTCCTCGACTATGCCGCAGGAAACAAGGTACGACTCTTCAAGCTCTACAGACAGAATGGTGGCAGCAGCGACCCCGGACAAATCTACCCGCAGTATAACCTCAACCGAGCCGTGCTTAACCGGTGGAAGAAACCCGGCGACGAGCGCTACACCAATATACCTGCTATCATGTCGTCGGACACTCCCGGTTACTACCAGTACAGCCAGCACTGGTCCAACGGCAGCAACTACCAAGGCGTTGCCATCGCTACCGATGCTTGGACAATGTATGACTACAGCGACCTCCGTGTAGTCAGTGCCAACTATCTACGCGTGGCCAGCATCAGCCTCACCTATGAGCTCCCTGCCAACACACTGCGGCAACTCCATATTGAGCGTCTCGCCATGACCTTCACTGGAAACAATCTCTACACCTTCTGCGACAGCAAGCTCAAAGGGCAGACTCCCACACAGTCTGGCTTCGCCGAGGTGCAGCTCTCTGACACGCCCTATTTCACCCTCGGTGTCAACATCCAATTCTAATGCTTATCCATTATGATACATACTATATATAAATATGTCTGCGCCGCAACCCTATTGCTCTCCCTCATCGGTTGTGGTGACTTTCTCAAGGAGTACAGCCAAGACACGGACTACGTCGACAGTTGGGAAGATCTCAATGAACTTCTCATTGGCAGTTGCTATTTGCCACAGTATCAGTCGAACACGCTGGCCCAGGCCAGCGATAATCAGTACTTCCTTCATTTCCTCGGTGACGAGCTCGACGAAAACCTCTCCACCTACGACGACAACTACATGGAGTACGATGGCAAGGAGCGCGTCTTCGGCTACTTCACCTGGCAGGCACGTTCCGGACAGAACGACAGCTACACAGGATATACTACAGAAAACGGTAACTGGGAACAGATGTATAAACTTATCAACGTGGCCAACAATGTCATCTACAGCGCCTCAAAACTTAAACAAAACGATCGCGCCGCACAGATGGGAAAACTTAAGGTCGACGGTGAAGCCCGTTTCTTGAGAGCTTACTACTATTTCTTCCTTGCCAACCTCTATGGAAAGGCTTATGATCCCGCCACGGCAGCCACAGACCTCGCAGTGCCTATCAAGACCTCCGAAGAGGTCGAGGACAAGTCGTTCCGACGTAACACCGTGCAGGAGGTCTACGACCTCGTCCTCACCGACCTCGACATCGCCGACAAGGAGCTCACAACCTATGGCGCGCAGCCGAGCAAATACCGCGCCGACTCCGTCGCCGTGCACTTCCTTAAAAGCCGCGTCTATCTCTACATGCAGAACTGGGAGATGGCAGCACGCTACGCACAGAAGGTCATTGACGAGCACCCTACCCTGCAGAACCTAAACGCCCTCAACCAAAAGACGGGACTGCTCAACGCTACCTCGCCGGAACTAATCTTCTCCATGGGAGGTAACGCCATGCCCTGCTACACAATGAACTATATCAAGAGCTTCACCATCACCGACAAGATTTACGGACTCTATAGCGACAACGACCTACGCAAGAACAAGTACATCTGGACCAACGGCGACTTCCACGGATATGCCAAGGTACCCATCAAGGGCACAGATCTCTCCCAAGAGCCCACCGCCCCACAGTATTACTTCTACGCCTACTATTCGCCCTACGCGTTCAACTATGCCGATATCTCCGACAAGTTCTGCTTCCGTACCGCTGAGGCTTACCTCATCAAGGCCGAAGCAGAGGCATATATGGGCCACGAAGATGCTGCCCGTCAGACTCTCAACACTCTCCGGGCACAGCGCTATGCCTCCGGCACAAACTATGCTGTCACCACCACCGGTGATGATCTCATCAAGACGATACGCAACGAGCGTGAGCGAGAGCTCTGCCTCGAAGGACAGCGATGGTTCGACCTCCGCCGCTACCGCGTCTGTCAGGTACTGCCGCAGAAAGAGGCTATCACCCACCACTATTACTATTACGAGAACCGCAACTCGTCCACACGCACGGCCCTCCACACCTTTACCCTCGGATCCGACGACTGGGGATGGGTGCTGCCTATTCCGCAGGAGGTTCTCGGCATCAACAGTGGCATGAAGAACAATGAGCGCGGTACGAGAACCTATACCTCTACGGCTCTGTAACAATTACCTATTCACAAAACACAGTAATTATGAGACATTACTTCATCTATATACTCGCCCTCACAGCCTGCCTGACGATAGCCGGCTGCTCGGACGACGACGGCCTCGCGCCGTCCTACGCCGACAAAAACCGCTTCATGGCCACTGACAGCGCCACCAACGCCGTTTCGGCACTGCGCAACAAGTTCTACTGGGAGACGGGCTCCTATCTGCTCTTCAACGACACGCTGCGTCACGAGGCCATAGGCACCGACGCTGCAGGCACTCCCCTCTACGCCAACGAGCTCCTCGACGTGTCCTATGTCATGGCATCAAATGCACAGCAGACGGCGTTCAAGTATCAGTATCTCAAACTGTTCAGCGACATGGAGCAAGGCGTAACCTTCCTCAAGACCTACATTCTGCCACATCTCGGCCCAAAGTTGCGCCCCTTCTCCTGGCTCCTTGTCAGCCATATCACACGCTACACCGTTTCTGACAATGTCTTCTCCTATGACGCCAAACCCCAATGTGCCGTAGGCAACAGGGCCACAGCACTGGCCCTCGACGTACTTAACGGAGCTGATGACGAGGTCATGCAGACCACAGCAGCCGGCATTCTCGTCGACCTACTCAGCACCAAAGTGGCGCAACAGCCTGCCAAGGCTCTCAACACCTTTACACAGTACTCTGCAGCGTATTACAACCACGATGTCGCAGAACCTCACTATGACGATGACGCTAACATGCAGGATATGTACAACGCGGGATTCATCGACGGCTATTACTCTTGGGGATTTCTATTCTATGGCCACTATCCCACCCAAAGCGACGACATAGCATCCTTCGTCAAGCTCGCCCTCACAAAGACCGAGCAGGAGGTAAGCACGCTGTATGCAGACTATCCCACCATCATCACAAAGTACCACACCATAAAGCAACTGCTCACGGAACTTGGATATGTCTATTGAGAAAAGATAAGAAAACCCTTAATAAAAAGAAAACAATGAACTGCAAGAATATTCTTTTACTTCTCGCTGCCATCCTGCTGACAGTCACAGTGCCACTGCTGACGGCTTGCGGCAGTGACGACGACTTGACAGTGCCCACCGTCACACCTACCGCCACCGGCGAGTTTACCGATACACGCGATGGCAATGTCTATCACTATGTCTCCTACGCTGGTCTTGACTGGACAGTGGAGAACGCCCGCTATGATACGGGCAGCGATGATACGCGCTCCATTTATCTCTCTAAAGATGCCATAGGCGATGACGAGGGCACAGCAGCACAGAATACCCTCAACACATACGGATATCTCTATACATGGCAGGGGGCCCAGAAAGCAGTGCCAGATGGATGGCGTCTGCCAACCGACGACGACTGGAAGATGCTGGAGATGGCGCTCGGTATGACACATCAACAGGCTGATGCCGACGGATGGAGAGGTTCTGTACAAGGGACACTGATGCACCAGAAAGACGGCACAGGCCTCGACATGCGCTACGGCGGATTTATGGACGGGTTGTCTACTTCCTTTGCCTCGAAATATTATTTCATCCAGGCCATGGCCTACTACTGGACAGCGACCCCAGGCGATGACAATCAGAGCACGGCATACATGCGTAAGCTGATGTACAATCATCAGGATGTATACCGACATACCACTTCAGTGAAAGACAGGATGAGTGTGCGCTTCGTTCGCGACACACCAGCTAAACAATAAAGAACAGTTATGATAACAAAAGACTTTTTCAATGCTATGAATAGAAAACAACTCTTCATAGCTATTGTCAGGCATATTGGGACATCCATGCCCGGGAAGTTACTTGCCGCCCTGCTGTGCCTCACAGGAACCTCTACAGTATGTGCACAACATGACAGTTTTCATATCCATGGAACCCTGCCACTGCCAGACGGCACTGCAGTGGGACTGCTTGTCAACACCGATACGGCCCGATCGGTAGAGATGTGTACAGGCGTACTGCACAACCACACCTTCTCATTTACCGGAAAGGTAGACAGACCACGCACAGCGACCTTCATCACCAACAATCTCAACATCGTGGAAAAGAACCACTGGCCCGTTGACTCCATTCATTGGAACTATATCAGCCTCTATCTTACCAACGACGAGATTCTCATCACCCCAGAGCTGAAGGTAAAAGGCGGACAGGTACAGGATGACTTCAACGACCTCCTCGCTGTGGACGAAAGCGGTGGAGCAGCGATGGCGCCGGACCTCTTCTTCCACTTCATAGACCGTCATCCCCACTCTCCTGTCGCCGTCGATCTTGCCCGACGTCTTCTGGAACGAGCATACAACCTCACAGCAGAACAAGTCGACCATCTCGACCGCACGATCACCTCTGTACCTGATGACACGACGGGTCTACAACTGATGAAACAGCAGATAGCACAAGCACGTAAGACGGTGAAAGGTGCTCTTCTCCAAGACCTCGAACTCACCATGACTAACGGGCAGAAGGCATCGCTCACACATATCGTGGCTGACGCACAGCAACACAAACCGGGATATGTTCTCGTCGACTTCTGGGCCAGTTGGTGTGGCATCTGTCTCGCCGCCATGCCAGACATCAAGGCTCTCGCCGAGGAATACAACTCAAACCTTACCGTAGTAGGCATCTCCATAGACACAAAAGAGGAGGCTTGGCACAACAGCATGAAGAAGCACCACGAGCCATGGAAGCAATATCGTACCACACAACAGGGCTACAAAGACCTCTTCACCAAATACCAAGTGGGCAACGGAGTGCCCTACTACTTGCTCATCCGCCCCGACGGCAAAGTTCTCTCCGCCATGTCTGGGCCAGAACAAGTGAAGGAAACGCTCGATAGCCTGCTCACTAAATAATTACCATCACAATGATATCATCCATGAGAAAATTCTTTCTTCTATGCTTGGCGCTCTGCCTCTGTTGGAGCACCAGCGCACAAACCCAACGTTATCATGTCACCGGCACCGCAGAAGGCACAGAAGATGGCGACACGATCTATTTGGCCGTCATGACCGGCTTCTTCAGTCTTGAACCTACCGACACAACAATCGTCCACAACGGAGGTTTCTCCTTCGACGGCACCATCAACGGTGCCGACATGCGCGTGGCAGTAGCCATGCACAAAGGTCAGATGGTTGGTATGACCGACTTCATTCTGGAGAACGCTCCCATCAGCCTGCAAATATTTCCACAAGACAGCAACAAAAAACCCGTTGTTAAAGGAGGACAGACACAGAAACTCTATGACGAAGTTACAAAGGAAGACGACGACTTCAGCAAGCTTATGGACAAACCATACGAACAAGCCAACGACTCCACACTGCCACAAGACGTACGCAATAGGGCACAAGCCCAACTGGACTCGCTACGTAAAGTTAGCGCTACTCGCCACTACGACTACATCATGGCTCATATCCCGTCTCCCATCAGCGACATGCTATTGCAATGGTATGCGCAAGATATGACGGAAGCGCAAGTTAATTCGATCCTCGACAAGATGACGACATCGAGTGTACAGTATCAGTATTACAAACAAATGATGGCGGAGCGACGTATTTCTAAAGCCACAGCAATAGGCCAGCATTATACCGACGTCACGCTAAAAGGCACTGATACCAAGACTGATGTCCGCCTGTCCGACTATGTGGATAAGAACCGCTATACACTTCTCGACTTTTGGGCCAGCTGGTGCGGCCCCTGCCGTGCGGAGATGCCCAACGTGGTGAAAGTATACAACCTGTATCATAGCAAAGGACTGGAAGTCGTAGGCGTCTCTCTCGACAACAACCACAAGGCGTGGGTCAAGGCCATCAATACTCTGAAGATGCCGTGGCCACAGATGAGCGACCTTAAAGGCTGGCAAAGTGCTGCTGCAGCGGCCTACAACATCCGCGCCATCCCTGCCAATGTCCTCATCGACAATAAAGGAAACATCATAGCCAAAGATCTCAGAGGTGAGGATCTGCTAAAGAAGATAGAAGAACTGATTAAACAATAAAGATTCGAAGAATATAAAACATTAAAGTTTCTCGAAGAAAAGAAAAATACCGTAAGATAAAGGCACCACAAACACGTGGTGCCTTTTTTATTTCATCACAAGCCTGTAAACAGCTTATTAAAACAACGAAGTAAGGTCATACTTAACTAATACACACCTTAATTATATTGCTACCAGAATCGTCTAACAATCTCTTAGGAATCCAACGATCTTAATTAATTATCAAGAGGGAATTAAAGAATTAACAGCGCGACAATAAGAATAACGCAACAACAAGAATCAAACCACCGCATATTATATTTATTTTAAAGAATTAAGGGTGATGTGGTAGGGGCAGGCCTTATGCCCGTCCTAACAATCGTGGAAGTAATTCATCATCTTACGATGTTGCATGCGGGCATTAGGACAGGGATACCCCCCGCCCCTACCCCATTACCAAGAAAGCCCTCGAAAACATTGCTGTCTTCAAGGGTTCTTGTATTTGAAAGAGGGCGGCCTCCTACTCTCCCGCATTGCATTGCAGTACCA
>ERZ1023830.129-NODE-129-length-25597-cov-70.539230_pt1 | contig 25597 bp, 36 predicted proteins | sample MGYA00380381_ERZ1023830 | MGnify/ENA primary metagenome ERZ1023830 (study PRJEB33179, sample SAMN07449067) | human gut metagenome | biome: Human-gut; feature: Human associated habitat; material: Faeces | host: Homo sapiens | place: India:Kasaragod | collected... | reverse complement strand
ATTTCGCTAATCACCAAATTTATAAGTACTTATAATTCATCGAACTCACGTTAATTAAGGTTCGGTCCTTCGACGCACGTGTCAATATGCGACTACTATGACCTCGGCTGACTTCTCACGGCAAGCGTTACTCCATGACTTTCGTAATAGCAACTAATCGTCATGTCCGTGAGACCTCACCAGTTAAGCGTACCAACTTTCCACCTTATCCCCGCCTAATTTACTCCTTGCGATTCCGAGTAGCTATCGGGCTTTGACGCTTTTTGCAGCCTTACCCTCGCAAACAGCCTTGATATTAGGTTTCTGTACGTCGGGGCAGATGTTTGCCGCTGACTTCTTTCAGATTCCATCTCGCGATGGACACCCTTGTCTCTCTGGCTATGCAGTTCCCACTACTAAGGTCTGTTCGGGACTTGCACCCGTTAGCCGGTACACATGCTGGTCAAACAAAAATCCCTGATACCATGTAAGTATCAGGGAATAATATTGTTTTGAATATGATTTAATCAACTTGTGCAGATACCTATTTAACGAGCCTGTGCATATTCCTTTGACGTAGGAATATTAAATTCACTCACTTTAGAGATGTTGTGATTACCTTGAACAACGCTGACACAGAAGCGGACAGCGCCATTGCGAAGGCCATTGTCGGAAGTGATGATAGCTGTATAGCGGATACCTTTACCCGGATCGATACGCTCAACATGCATGTTGGGCGAGATATAAATATGTTTGTTGCCCGTCGTCTCAAGAACCGTAGGAACCACATCCGTGACCGACTGGTTGCTCACATTATAGACCTCAAAGATGATTTTACAAAGCTCACTACGTTGAATCGTCCCATCCTCATTGTCGTCGATGAAACGTGCATTATGTATCTCCAACGTAGGTGTATAAGTGAGCCCTTTTGTGATCCGCTCTACACTCGAATACTGTGGCATACGAGTCTGGGGCTGCTGTGCACTGTAGTTACCGGTATAATCACTCGACTGAAAGTCATAGATTCGGTCGTCGTGATCGTTGCTACCGTCAAAGCCACTGCCATAAACCGAAGAGTCCGCAACAGATTCTTGATCACCTTGTGCTTCACCATTCTGATCGTCATAACCTGGGACAACTGTCTGTCCATAACGGTCTTGATAAGAATCGCCATCACGGTCAACCGATCTTCTACGTGGCATATCACTAACACGTGAAGCCTGACGCTGATCGGCTGACTGACCGACCGCAGCACCAACTGCGGCACCACTGGCCATACCTACGATCGTACCAATATCAGAACCACGAGGTCCGCCAGAGATGCCACCAATGGCAGAACCAAGGATAGAACCGATCTGTGCACCAGAAAATGCTCCGGCACCGGCATATGAATCGCAGCCATAAAGCAACGTAGACATACATATCAATAGTAGAAACTTCTTCTTCATAATCATGTCCATTCTTAATTGATGCAACAAAATTAGGAAAAAATGTCGAAATCACCAAATCATATTTCCCTATTCATATTAGGGGAATCCCTATAGAAAAAGCACTTGCCCAAATGAATGAGCAAGTGCTTTAGTATTATCTTCAAAGAATGATTATCAAAGAGATTATTCAGCCTTTGGTGCCTCTTCCTCAGAAGCTTTCTCCTCTGCAGTCTCTGCTTTCTCCTCTGCGGGAGCAGCTTCGGCGGCCTTCTTGGTAGAGCGACGGCTACGACGAGTCTTCTTCTCTGCCTTAGGAGCCTTAGCCATGTTCTCATCGAAGTCAACGAGCTCGATGAAAGCAATCTCAGCAGCATCGCCCTGACGAAGACCGAGCTTAATCACACGGGTGTAGCCACCGGGACGGTCAGCAACCTTAGCAGCAACTGTGCCGAAGAGCTCCTTCACTGCATACTTGTCCTGCAGATAACGGAAGACAACACGACGGCTGGTTGTGGTGTCGTTCTTAGAACGTGTGATCAAAGGCTCTACATACTTCTTCAAAGCCTTGGCCTTTGCGAGAGTCGTAGTGATTCTTTTGTGCATGATCAAGCTAGATGCCATGTTTGCCAACATGCTAGCACGATGAGATGCAGTACGACCCAGATGGTTGAATTTTTTATTGTGTCTCATTTGTTTTTGAATGAATGGGGACAGGAATTACTCCTTGTCCAATTTATACTTTGAAATGTCAGTTCCAAACGACAGATTCAGACTCTCGAGCAAATCATCCAGCTCTGAGAGCGATTTCTTACCGAAGTTGCGGAACTTCAAGAGGTCAGTCTTGTTATACTGTACCAAGTCACCGAGAGTCTCGACGTCAGCAGCCTTCAGACAGTTGAGCGCACGGACACTGAGGTTCATATCGGTCAGCTTGGTCTTCAGCAGTTGACGCATGTGCAGTACCTCCTCATCAAACTCCTGATTACCGTCCTGATCGGGGTTCTCAAGAGTGATCTTCTCATCAGAGAAGAGCATGAAGTGATAGATGAGGATCTTAGCAGCCTCTTTCAGTGCATCCTTCGGGTGGATGGAACCGTCCGTTGTGACTTCAATGACGAGCTTATCGTAGTCGGTCTTCTGCTCAACACGAGTAGGCTCAACACTGTATTTCACATTGCGGATAGGGGTGTAGATGGAATCGATCGGAAGTTGATTGACATCCGTACAGAACTGACGATTCTCGTCAGCAGGCACGTAGCCACGACCCTTGTTGATTGTCAGGTCGATCTGCATGGTTGCCTTGGAGTCTAAATGACAAATCACCAAATCAGGGTTTAACACTTCAAATCCAGTCAGATACTTACCGATATCACCGGCTTTGAATTCGGTGGAATTCTCAACGGTGATACTAACTTTCTCGTTCTCGAATTCTTCTACTACTTGCTTGAATCGAACTTGCTTGAGATTCAAAATGATGTTGGTCACATCTTCCTTGACACCGGGCACGGAAGAAAACTCATGCTCAACACCGGCGATACGCACAGTATTGATAGCATAGCCTTCCAGCGATGAAAGAAGGATGCGTCGCAGGGCATTACCAATGGTAACACCGAAGCCAGGCTCGAGAGGGCGGAACTCAAACTTTCCGTAGTGGTCGTTAGCCTCCAGCATCACTACTTTATCAGGTTTTTGAAATGCTAATATCGCCATTAATTTAATGATTTATTGTTTAGAGTACAACTCAACGATTAACTGCTCCTTGATGTTCTCAGGAATGTCAGCGCGCTCAGGCTTGTGAAGGAACTTGCCACTCTTGGTGTTCTCGTCCCACTCCAACCAAGGATACTTGCTGTGGTTGAAGCCTGCAAGAGCAGCCTCGATCACCTCAAGAGACTTAGCTTTCTCGCGAACAGCAACGATCTGACCAGACTTCACCTGATAAGAAGGAATGTTCACTACCTGACCGTCTACAGTGATGTGCTTGTGGCTGACCATCTGACGAGCAGCTGCACGTGTAGGAGCAATACCCAAACGATAAACTACATTGTCAAGACGGCTCTCAAGCAACTGAAGCAGATTCTCACCAGTGATGCCGTCGGCCTTAGCTGCCTTATCAAAAAGATTACGGAACTGACGCTCCAAGACACCGTAAGTATACTTAGCCTTCTGCTTCTCTGCCAGCTGCATTCCATACTCTGACTGCTTGCGGCGACGGTCATTGCCATGCTGCCCCGGAGGGAAGTTGCGCTTTGAAAGAACCTTATCAGCACCAAAGATGGCCTCACCGAAACGGCGTGAAATTCTAGATTTTGGACCTATATATCTTGCCATAATTTAATCTCAATTTAACTATTGTACCACGTAAATTATACACGACGACGCTTGGGAGGACGGCAGCCATTGTGTGGCAACGGCGTAACGTCTACAATCTCTGTAACCTCGATACCAGCGCCGTTGACGGCACGAATAGCACTCTCACGTCCATTGCCCGGACCCTTCACGAAAGCCTTGACCTTGCGGAGACCCAAACCATAAGCTACCTTTGCACAATCCTCAGCTGCCATCTGTGCAGCGTACGGTGTGTTCTTCTTGGAACCACGGAAGCCCATCTTACCAGCAGATGACCAAGAGATCACCTGACCCTCGCTGTTGGCAAGAGATACTATGATATTGTTGAACGAGCTATGAACATGAAGCTGTCCCATAGCGTCAACTCTGACGTTTCTTTTCTTAGATGTTGCTTTTGTCTTTACCATAATTAATTTCTCCTCTTAATTACTTGGTAGCCTTCTTCTTATTAGCAACAGTCTTCTTCTTACCCTTACGGGTACGAGCATTGTTCTTTGTGCTCTGTCCGCGAACGGGAAGACCATTACGATGACGAACACCACGATAGCAACCAATATCCATCAGGCGCTTGATGTTCATTTGTACCTCTGAGCGAAGGTCACCCTCCACCTTGAATTCAGCGCCGATAATCTCACGGATCTTGGCTGCCTGATCGTCATTCCATTCGCTGACTTTCAGGTCGCGGCTCACGCCGGCCTTATCCAATATCTTTGCTGAACTACTTCGACCTATACCATAGATATAAGTCAATGCGATTTCGCCACGCTTATTCTGGGGCAAATCTACTCCAACAATTCTTATTGCCATTAGTTGAATAAAATAATAATTAAAAAATAGTGTCTTCTTGCTAAAAAGCACGCAAAGGTACTAATTAATTGGGATATTAGCGCCTAATTACGTTTTTTTAACTTAGCCTTGACGCATCTTATACTTAGGATTCTTCTTGTTGATAACAAAAAGACGACCCTTACGACGTACAATCTTGCAGTCGGGTGTGCGCTTCTTCAATGATGCTCTTGTTTTCATATCGTCAGATATATAAAAAATATTATTTGTATCGGAACTCAATACGACCTTTAGTCAAGTCGTAAGGACTCATAGCCACTTTAACCTTATCACCGGGGAGGATCTTGATGTAATGCAAACGCATCTTTCCGGAAATGTTCGCAATAATCTTTACACCGTTCTCCAACTCCACGCGGAACATAGCGTTGGAAAGGCTTTCGATAACTGTACCGTCCAGTTCTATTGCAGACTGCTTTGACATAATATTAAGTTTCTTCTAAATGTTCAATTTCTTCGAATGTTGATAAAATCTCGGCGCCTTCTTTACGAATGGCAATCGTGTGCTCGAAGTGAGCAGCTGGCTGACCATCACGAGTGATGATACCCCATTTGTCGGGAAGCAACCAGACCTTGCGGTCTCCCATCGTAATCATCGGTTCTATAGCGATACACATGCCTGCTTTCAGTAAAACACCATTACCACGTGAACCATAGTTGGGAACAGGAGGATCTTCATGCATCTCACGGCCAATTCCATGACCGGTCAACTCACGAACAACGCCATAATCAAACGACTCGCAATAGTCTTGTATGGCTGCTCCTATATCTCCAAGATGGTGACCAAGACGAGCATGCTCTATACCTTTATATAAGCTTTGCTTCGTGACCTTTAACAGGTTCTTCACCTTGTCACTCACCTCACCTACACAAAACGTATAACAACTGTCACCGTTGTATCCATCGAGCAGGGTACCACAATCTACAGAGATGATGTCACCTTCCTTGAGAATACATTTATCACTGGGTATTCCGTGCACGACAACATTGTTGACCGATGTACAGATAGAGCCAGGAAAAGGCTCTCCAAAAGGATTAGGGAAGTCCTTGAACGTTGGTGTAGCACCATGATCGCGTATGAACTCCTCAGCTATATGATCCAGTTGGAGCGTTGAGACTCCTGGCTTTATATGACGACCAACCTCAGCTAAGGTCGCACCGACGAGCCGGTTGGCCTTTCGCATGAGGTCTATTTCATCTTCAGTCTTAAGAAATATTTTCATTCTAAGAGACTAAATCAATATGCGCTAACTGCACCTGCCGGTCTGGTATGACCAGCATTCAGCAATCCATCGTAGTGGCGCATCAGCAAGTAGCTCTCTATCTGCTGCAAGGTGTCAATGACCACACCCACTGTGATCAGCAGGGAGGTACCACCAAAGAACTGAGAGAAAGCGTCCTGCACGTTCAGCAATCCGGCAAGAGCTGGCATCACGGCAATGAAAGCGATAAACAGAGATCCAGGGAGAGTGATGCGAGTCATGGCCGTGTCAATATACTCAGCAGTGTCATGACCGGGTTTCACTCCAGGAATGAATCCGTTGTTGCGTTTCAAGTCCTCAGCCATCTGTTGGGGATTCAAAGTAATAGCCGTGTAGAAGTAGGTGAAGGCGATGATAAGAAACACATAGACGATGTTATACATCAAACTTCTGTTGTTCAGCAAATCGCGTACCCACCAGGCAGCGCCATCACTCTGATACTGTACGATTGCCAATGGGATGAACATCAATGCCTGAGCAAAGATGATAGGCATCACATTAGCGGCAAACAACTTCAAAGGGATGTACTGTCTTGCGCCACCATACTGCTTGTTACCGACCAGACGCTTAGCATACTGGACTGGCACTTTGCGAGTGCCCTGAACGAGCAGGATAGAAGCCATGATGACAGCATAAAGAATAAGGATCTCAACGATGAACATCACAAGTCCACCACCAGAGATGGCAGTGAAACGAGAACTGACCTCCTGCATGAAAGCCTGAGGCAGGCGGGCAATAATACCCAGCATAATGATCAAAGAGATACCGTTTCCTACGCCCTTATCAGTAATGCGCTCACCCAGCCAAAGGATGAACATGCTACCTGCGGCTAAAATAATGGTAGCGGGTACCATGAACACAGGCCAAGCGATACCGCTTGCCAAAGCCTGGCTGGCCTGCATCTTCAAGTTAATCAGGTAACTCGGTGCCTGGAAGAGCAAGATAGCTACCGTAAGCACACGAGTATACCATTGAATTCTTTTCTGCCCGCTTTCGCCCTCACGCTGCATCTTCTGGAAATAAGGCACAGCGACGGCGAGCAACTGCATAACGATGGAAGCCGAGATGTAAGGCATAATACCAAGCGCAAAGATAGATGCGTTGGAAAATGCGCCACCGGAGAACATGTCCAACAGTGACATCAAGCCACCTTTGGTCTGCGACTGCAATTGGTCGAGTTTAGCCGGATCGATACCCGGTAATACTACAAATGAACCGAAACGGTAGATAGCCGTAAACAATAGGGTGATGAGAAGCCGCTGACGCAGATCTTCAACCCTCCAACAGTTCTTCAGTGTCTCTATAAGCTTTTTCATTGTTAGATTTTGGTTGCGTTACCACCGGCAGCCTGGATAGCTGCCTCTGCAGATTTAGAGAAAGCGTTGGCCTCGACATCAATCTTGGCCTTCAACTCACCATTTCCTAAGACTTTAACAGGTTTCTTACCATTTGTCAGACCAGCAGTAACAAGCTCTGCTACGCCGATCTTAGTAAGGTTCTTCTCCTCAGCAAGCTTCTGAAGTGTAGAGAGGTTGACAGGGAAGAACTCAACATGGTTGATGTTCTTGAAGCCAGCCTTCGGCACACGACGCTGCAAAGGCATCTGACCACCTTCAAAGCCAATCTTTCTCTTATAGCCAGAACGAGCCTTAGCACCCTTATGACCGCGGGTAGAAGTACCACCAAGTCCAGAACCTGGACCACGACCGATACGACGACGAGAGTGGGTAGAACCCTTAGCCGGGGTTAATGTATGTAATTTCATGATTTCGTCTGAATTTAAAGTTTATTACTTCACCTCTTCAACCAAATGGAACACCTTGCGGATCATGCCACGGTTGCTAGGAGTATCCTCAACCTCGACCACCTGAGAAATCTTATGGAGGCCAAGAGCGATGAGTGTACGCTTCTGATCGACAGGAGCACCAATACGACTCTTAATCTGCTTGATTTTGATTGTTGCCATAGTTTTGTTACCCTATTAACCGTTAAACACTTTGTCCATTGCAATGCCACGCTCACCAGCGATCTGATAAGCATCACGCATCTCAGAGAGAGCTGCGAAGGTAGCCTTCACCAAGTTATGGGCATTGGAAGAACCCTTAGACTTTGCGATGACGTCTGTGATACCTGCGCTCTCCAATACAGCACGCATAGCACCACCGGCCTTCAGACCGGTACCGGCTGCAGCCGGCTTCAGGAGGACGAGAGCACCACCGAACTTCACCTCAACCTCGTGAGGAACAGTACCCTTAAGTACAGGGACTTTCACCAAGTTCTTCTTGGCAGCCTCAGTGCCTTTGGCGATAGCAGCAGTAACCTCACCGGCCTTACCCAGACCGTAGCCAATCACGCCCTTACCATCACCAACAACGACGATGGCAGCGAATGTAAACGTACGACCACCCTTTGTAACCTTCGTCACACGGTTGATAGCAACCAAGCGGTCTTTCAATTCTGCGTCACTATTTACTTTTACTTTATTCATTGCCATAATCGATTAAAATTTAAGACCACCCTGGCGTGCAGCATCAGCCAAAGCCTGCACACGACCATGATAGAGATAACCATTGCGGTCAAAGACCACTGTCTCAACGCCAGCAGACTTTGCTTTCTCAGCGACCAGTGCGCCAACTTTCTCAGCCTGTTGAATCTTTGGCATCTTTTCCATACCCAGAGAAGAAGCAGAAGCCAGAGTACGGCCCTCTACATCATCGATCACCTGAGCATAGATCTGCTTGTTAGAACGGAATACACTGAGACGTGGGCGCTCAGCAGTTCCGTTAACGTGCTTGCGGATACGGAACTTTATCTTAATTCGTCTTTGTTCTTTCTTTGTTGTCATAATAGTAAATTCTTATAAAATTACTTAGCTGCAGCGGTCTTACCAGACTTTCTGCGGATGACTTCACCCTTGAACAGGACACCCTTGCCCTTGTAAGGCTCAGGTTTGCGGAAAGAACGGATTTTTGCACAAATGAGACCCAGCAACTGCTTGTCGGCACACTCCAGAGTGATGAGAGGGTTCTGGTTACGCTCAGACTTCGTCTCTACCTTTACTTCCTTAGGAAGTTCGATGAAGATAGGGTGAGTATAACCCAAAGAGAACTCAATCAGGTTGCCCTGGTTGCTGACACGATAACCAACACCTACAAGCTCCAGCTCCTTCTTGAAGCCCTCGCTAACGCCAACGATCATATTGTTGATCAGTGCGCGATAGAGGCCGTGGAAAGCCTGCTTCTGCTTGTAGTCGACGGGGCTGTTCTCGTCGACAGAAAGTGTGATGACACCGTCCTGGAAATCAAACTTAATAGAAGGATCAATCTGCTGAGAGAGTTCACCCTTAGGACCTTTAGCAGTAACAACAGAAGATTTCTCGTTGAAATTAACTGTAACACCTGCAGGTACGTGAATTGGCAATTTTCCTATTCTAGACATCTTACAACCTCCTATTAATAAACATAGCAAAGAACCTCACCACCGATCTTAAGATCAGCAGCCTCCTTGTCGGTCATGACACCCTTGGACGTAGATAAGATGGCGATACCCAGTCCGTTAATTACTCTCGGCATGTCTTTATATCCTGTATAACGGCGAAGACCAGGAGTAGAGACGCGCTTCAAACACTTGATAGCGTTTTGCTTGGTTTCAGGATTGTACTTCAAGGCAACCTTGATAGTACCCTGAGGGCCATCTTCGATGAACTTATAGTTCAGGATGTAACCCTTCTCGAAGAGGATCTTTGTGATAGACTTCTTCAAGTTAGACGCAGGAACCTCGACCACACGATGGTGAGCCATGATAGCGTTTCTGAGTCTTGTCAGATAATCGGCAATTGGATCTGTCATAAATATAAATGTTTAATTAATCGGGACTACCCCGACAATATTAAAAAATGATCTTGTAATCAGGTCAGGCGCTGGCGTCCCACTGGCCAGCCACCAACCTGTAGTGAACGGTGAGTTACCAGCTAGCCTTCTTGACTCCGGGGATCAAGCCCTGAGAAGCCATCTCACGGAACTGAATACGGGAGATGCCGAACTGACGCATGTAACCTCTTGGACGACCCGTGATCTTGCAACGGTTGTGCAGACGGATAGGGTCAGCGTTCTTAGGGATAGCCTGAAGTTTACGGGCAGCCTCATAAGCCTCTGCGATATCATTGGTAGTAGCGATGACCTTCTTCAGCGCTGCACGCTTTTCAGCGTAACGGGCGATGAGTTTAGCGCGCTTTACCTCGCGGGCTTTCATTGATTCTTTTGCCATAACTTATTTATCGTTTTTAGCGTTTTTAAATGGGAGACCGAAGGCCTTCAGAAGAGCGAAACCTTCCTCGTCAGTCTTGGCAGAAGTCACAAAGGTAATGTTCATACCCTGAATGCGGTCAACCTGGTCGATATTAATCTCCGGGAAGATGATCTGCTCAGTGATACCCAATGTGTAGTTACCACGACCGTCGAACTTAGTGTTGATACCCTTGAAGTCACGGATACGAGGCAGAGAGATACGCACGAGTCTCTCGAGGAACTCATACATACGCTCGCGACGAAGCGTCACCATGACACCGATAGGCATCTCTTTACGCAGTTTGAAGTTAGCGATATCCTTCTTAGAGTAGGTTGCCACAGCCTTCTGACCTGTGATGGCAGTGATCTCGTTAATGGCTACATCCACGATCTTCTTGTCCTGAGTAGCATCTCCCAAACCCTGGTTGATGACGATCTTCTTCAGAACAGGGATCTGCATAGCTGAAGAGTAGTTGAACTGTTTCTGCAGTGCAGGAGCGATCTCCTCCTTGTACTTTTTCTTTAACTGTGCTGTATCCATTACTTAATCTCCTCCCCTGATTTTTTAGCGATACGAGTGACTGTCTTACCCTCGCGCTTGATAGCGATACGGGTAGCTTTGCCACTCTTCGGGTCGATAAGTCCCAAATTAGAGATGTGAATAGGAGCCTCCTGCTTAACGATACCACCCTGAGGATTCTTAGCTGAAGGCTTTGTGCTCTTTGACACCATGTTGATGCCTTCCACGATGGCGCGGTTTTCTTTGACCAGCACTTTGAGCACTTTACCGGTCTTGCCCTTGTCACTACCGGTGCGGACAATCACGGTATCGTCTTTTTTGATATGTAACTTATTCATTCGTGTACGTTTTAGAATTAAAGCACCTCAGGTGCGAGGGAGACGACCTTCATGTTGACAGCGCGAAGCTCACGGGCCACGGGGCCGAAGATACGGCTTCCACGAAGTTCACCAGCGTTGTTAAGCAGCACACAAGCGTTGTCGTCGAAGCGGATGTAAGATCCGTCGGGACGACGGATTTCCTTCTTCGTGCGAACGATCAAAGCCTTAGATACTGCACCTTTCTTCAAGTCACTGGAAGGGATGACATTCTGTACAGCCACAACGATGACGTCACCCACACTGGCGTAACGACGGCCGGTACCACCGAGAACACGGATGCACATTGCCTCGCGTGCGCCGCTGTTATCACATACTGTAAGTTTTGATAATGCCTGTATCATGATTACTTAGCTTTTTCTACGATTTGTACTAATCTCCATCTCTTAGTCTTAGAGAGTGGACGAGTCTCCATGATCTGAACAGAGTCGCCTACATGAGCCTCGTTGTTCTCGTCATGAGCGTGGTATTTTTTAGTCTTCTGGACAAACTTACCATAAATAGGGTGCATCTCCTTGAACTTAGCAGCCACGACGATGGTCTTATCCATCTTGTCGCTGATCACAACACCCTGTCTTACCTTTCTTAAATTTCTCTTTTCCATCTGTCCGTGAATTATTTATTAAGTTCTCTCTGGCGGAGCACGGTCTTCATCCGTGCGATGTCGCGACGCGTAGCCTTAATCGTGGATGGATTCTCGAGCGGAGTGACCTGATGGTTGAGCTTCATCTGATTCAAAGCTGCCTCTGTCTGCTCCAGCTTCTCGCGCAGGTCCTTGTCGGCGAGTTCTGTAATTTCTTTAATCTTCATAATTAAGCGTTTTTATCAAAATCGCGTCTGATGACGAACTTAGTCTTGACTGGGAGTTTCTGAGCGGCCAGACGCAGTGCCTCTTTGGCGACTGCCAAGCTCACGCCCTCTACCTCAAAGAGGATACGTCCCGGAGTTACGGGAGCTACCCATCCAGCAGGATCACCCTTACCTTTACCCATACGGACATCAGCAGGTTTGCGAGTGATAGGTTTGTCAGGGAAGATACGGATCCACACCTGACCTTCACGATTCATATAACGGTTGACAGCTACACGGGCTGCCTCAATCTGACGGCTGTCGAGCCATTTAGCCTCAAGTGTCTTGATGCCGAAGGTTCCGAAAGCCAGCTCAGTACCTCTGTGAGCGTTACCTTTGTTGCCGCGCCCGTCTTGAGGTCTTCTATATTTTACTCTTTTTGGCTGTAACATTGTAGCTTCTACTTTTAGCGGTTATTGTTTCTTCTACGGCCACCACGGTTCTGACGGCCACCGTTACGTCCGCGCTCGTTCTTCTCCTGAGAGAAGTTGGGGGCGAGCTCACGCTTGCCATACACCTCACCGCGGCAGATCCATACCTTGATGCCTAACAGGCCGACCTTTGTGAGAGCCTCTGTCTGGCAGTAGTCGATGTCGGCACGGAATGTATGCAGAGGAGTACGTCCTTCTTTGTACATCTCCTTACGAGACATCTCAGCACCGTTCAGACGGCCGGAGATCTGGATCTTGATGCCCTCAGCACCAGCACGCATTGTGTTCTGAACAGCCATCTTGATAGCACGACGGTAAGCCATCAGATGCTCGATCTGGCTGGCAATGTTCTGACCGACGATGTTTGCATCAAGCTCAGGCTTCTTCACCTCGAAGATGTTGATCTGGATGTCTTTCTTGAAGAGGTTCTTCAACTCCTCTTTGAGTTTGTCGACATCAGCGCCACCTTTACCAATGACGATACCCGGACGAGCAGTACAAATAGTGATGGTAACCAGCTTCAAAGTACGCTCGATGACGATGCGCGAAACGCTGGCTTTCTCCAGACGCTTGTTAAGGTACTGACGGATCTTTTTGTCCTCAACGAGGTTGTCACCGAAGTCCTTGCCACCGAACCAATTTGAGTCCCAACCACGGATAATACCCAGACGGTTGCTTATTGGATTTACTTTCTGTCCCATTCTATTTATTATTTTTCGTCATTAGTTTTGGCATCAACAAAGAGAGTGACGTGGTTGCTACGCTTACGGATGCGATAGCCACGACCCTGCGGTGCCGGTCTCATACGTTTCATGGTCACGCCTTCATCAACGAAGACCTTGCTGACATACAGCTCACCATCTTCGGCCTTACGGTCGTTTTTGGTTTCCCAGTTGGCAATAGCCGAGCGAAGCAGTTTTTCGATGTCAGCAGCAGCATGCTTGTTGGAGAACTTCAGGATACCAAGTGCGCGGTTGACCTCCATGCCACGGATCATGTCTACAACGTAACGCATCTTCCGTGGAGAAGAAGGCACACCTTTGAGCTTGGCGAAGTACATGTTTTTGCGGGCCTCTTTCATTTTCTCGGCCGCGATATGTTTTCTTGCTCCCATTATTGTTTACTCATTTTAAATGGTTTGCCCTGATTACTTCTTGTTGTTGCCAGAGTGGCCGCCGAAGCGACGTGTCATAGCGAACTCACCGAGCTTGTGTCCAACCATGTTCTCAGTGATGTAGACAGGGATAAATTTATTACCGTTGTGGACAGCAACAGTGTGACCCACGAAATCGGGTGAAATCATGGATGCTCTGGCCCAAGTCTTAACGACGCTCTTCTTACCACTCTCGTTCATAGCGAGAATTTTCTTCTCGAGGGCAACGTTGATATAAGGACCTTTTTTAAGTGAACGACTCATAATTTGCTCTAATTAACTTGATTACTTCTTGTTAGCTCTTTCGATAATGTACTTGTTCGAGAGCTTCTTAGGTGCACGAGTCTTGAGACCCTTAGCATACAAGCCCTTGCGAGAGCGTGGATGACCACCAGACTGACGTCCTTCGCCACCACCCATCGGGTGATCGACAGGGTTCATCACGACACCACGGTTGTGAGGACGACGTCCGAGCCAACGAGAGCGACCGGCCTTACCGGACTGCTCAAGAGCGTGGTCAGAGTTACCGACACTACCTACAGTGGCCTTGCAAGCGGAGAGGATCAGACGAGTCTCTCCGGAAGGAAGCTTGATGACACAGTAGTTGCCATCACGAGAAGTTAACTGAGCAAAGTTACCAGCCGAACGAACCAGGCGCGCACCCTGTCCCGGACGCAACTCGATGTTGTGGATCACGGTACCGACAGGAATGTTAGCCAGTGGGAGAGCATTGCCGATCTCAGGAGCTGCCTCAGCACCAGACATCAGCTTGTCACCGACCTTGAGTCCGTTAGGAGCAATGATGTAACGTTTTTCACCATCTGCGTAGAACAGAAGAGCAATACGAGCCGATCTGTTAGGATCGTACTCGATTGTCTTTACTACAGCAGGAACACCATCTTTCTCTCGCTTGAAGTCGATCAGACGATACTTCTTCTTATGACCACCACCGATGTAGCGCATGGTCATCTTACCGGTGTTGTTTCGACCACCGGTAGAACGCTTACCGTAAACGAGAGACTTCTCTGGCACGGATGCAGTAATCTCCTCGAACGTGCCAATAACCTTGTGTCTTGTACCCGGAGTTACCGGGCTGAATTTACGTACTGCCATTTTTTATTTTATATTGCTGTAAAAATCGATGGCCTCACCATCCTTCAGGGTGACGATAGCCTTCTTGAATGCGTTCTTCTGACCGCGGATCAAGCCAGCCTTGGTGTAGCGGCTGGAGCGCTTGCCAGCGTAGCGCATTGTGTTCACATCCTCTACTGTAACATGATACAGACTCTCGACCTCTTTCTTGATTTGGAGTTTATTAGCCTCTGGGCGAACGACGAAACCGTAGCGGTTTGCGCGTTTGTCTGTAATGTTATTCATCTTCTCTGTGACCAGGGGTTTGATGATATATGCCATAATACTTTGTCTCCTAAATTATTACTTATCCAAGATGTTGTCGATAGTCTTCAAAGAGCTTTCTGCAACGACGAGCACATCAGCGTTCAAAACTTTGTACGTATTGAGCTGATCAGCAGACATCACTTCAGCCTTTTCGATGTTACGAGCGGACAAATATACGTTTTTATTTATACCTGGCAAAACTACAAGTGTTTTCTTGCCGTCAACTTTAAGATTTTTAGTGATATTTACAAAATCTTTAGTCTTAGGCGCCTCAAGATTGAAATCTTCCACCACGATGATGGCGTTCTCCTGAGCCTTGTAAGACAGAGCAGACTTACGAGCAAGAACTTTTACTTTCTTGTTGAGCTTAAAACCATAGTCACGGGGCTGAGGACCGAAAACGCGGCCACCACCCTTGAGCAGCGGTGAGTTGATGTCACCACGACGTGCGCCGCCGCCGCCTTTCTGACGTCCGAGCTTGCGGGTAGAACCAGCGTGCTCGCTTCTCTCCTTAGCCTTGGCAGTGCCCTGGCGCTGGTTAGCGAGATACTGCTTCACATCGAGGTAGATGACATGATCGTTAGGCTCAATGCCAAAGATGGCGTCGTTCAGGGCCACCTTGCGTCCGGTCTCCTGACCGTTGATATTCAAAACACTAACTTCCATTACTTCTCAATTAAAACTGTTGAACCATTGCAACCGGCGAAAGAACCCTTCACGATGATGAGGTTCTGCTCCGGAATCACCTTTAATACACGGAGGTTCTGAGTGGTAACACGATCGCCTCCCATCTGGCCGCCCATGCGCATGCCTTTGAAGACCTTTGCAGGGTAAGAGCAGGCACCGATAGATCCCGGCTTGCGGGCGCGGTCATCCTGACCGTGAGTGCTCTGACCGACACCGCCGAATCCATGACGCTTCACGACACCCTGAAAACCTTTACCCTTGGATGTGCCAATGACGTCAACGAACTTAGCGTCTTTGAACAGCTCAACTGTAATGGTGTCACCGAGGTTATACTCCTCGTCGAACTTGAACTCGGCCAAGTGCTTCTTTGGTGTTGTACCGGCTTTCTTGAAGATACCTGCCATAGGCTTGTTGGTTCTCTTCTCCTTAGCCTCAGCATAACCGAGCTGATAGGCTTTGTAACCGTCCTTTTCAACGGTTTTGACCTGGGTAACAACACAAGGACCAGCTTCGATAACAGTGCACGGTGTGTTCTTACCGTCGGCACTGAACACGGATGTCATTCCGATTTTTCTTCCAATTAATCCTGGCATTTCAATAAATGTTTTGTGTTAACGTAAATGATAAAATTCTTCTTGAACATACTGCAAGGTATTAAACCTTGATTTCCACTTCCACACCAGAGGGCAACTCAAGCTTCATCAGTGCGTCGACGGTCTTGCCGGTAGCACTGTAGATGTCGATGAGACGCTTGTAATCTGACAACTGGAACTGCTCGCGGCTCTTCTTGTTGACGAAGGTAGAGCGGTTCACTGTGAAGATACGCTTGTGGGTTGGCAATGGAATAGGACCGCTAACGATAGCGTCCGTGGCCTTGACAGCCTTGACAATCTGCTCAGCTGATTTGTCGACCAACTGATGGTCGTAGCTCTTCAGCTTGATACGAATTTTCTGACTCATGTCTGTAATTTAATGATTATATATAATAATGTGTAAGATTGAGGAGGTATGCCGCCTAAGAGTCATTCGCTAGGCGGCACCTCTCTCAAAATCGTTATTTCTTGAGTTCCTCAAGTACCTGCTCAGCCAGTGACTGAGACAGAGGAGCGTGGTGATCATACTCCATGGTGCTGGTAGCACGGCCGGAAGTGATGGTACGCAGAGCAGTCACATAACCGAACATCTCTGCCAGTGGCACCATAGCCTTCACGATGCGCGCACCGCTACGAGCCTCTTCCATGCCCTGAACCATACCACGACGCTTGTTCAAGTCACCGATGACATCACCCATGTTCTCCTCCGGAGTAACAACCTCTACCTTCATGATCGGCTCCATGAGCACAGGCCCTGCTTTCTGGCAGCAGTTCTTGAAGGCAGCGTGAGCAGCGAGCTCGAAGGAGATCTGGTCGGAGTCCACTGGGTGGAAGCTACCGTCAGTAAGTACAACCTTCAGGTCGGTCATTGGGAAGCCACCGAGCACACCATTCTTCATGGAATCCTTGAAGCCCTTCTGAACAGAGGGGATGAACTCCTTAGGAATGTTACCACCCTTGACCTCATTGACAAACTGCAGATCGTCCTCCTTGTAGTCAGGATCCTTGGGTCCTACAGTGACGATGATATCACCGAACTTACCGCGACCACCGCTCTGCTTCTTGTAGACCTCACGCCAGTTCTCAACGGTCTTGGTGATGGCCTCTTTATAGTTCACACGAGGCTTACCCTGGTTACATTCAACCTTGAACTCGCGCTTCAGACGGTCGATGATGATATCGAGGTGAAGCTCACCCATACCTGAGATGATGGTCTGGCCACTCTGCTCGTCGGTATGTACGGTGAAGGTCGGGTCTTCCTCAGCCAGCTTAGCAAGACCGGTGTCCATCTTGGCCATATCAGCCTGGCTCTTCGGCTCGACAGCGATAGAGATCACAGTGTCAGGGAAGGTCATGGACTCGAGCACGATAGGATGGTTCTCATCGCAGAGCGTATCACCTGTGCGGATATCCTTGAAACCTACGCCTGCGCCAATGTCACCAGCGTCGATAGAGTCCATAGGAATCTCCTGGTGAGAGTTCATCTGGAACAGACGGCTGATGCGCTCCTTCTTGCCGGAACGTGGATTGTAGACATAAGAACCAGCCACCACCTTACCGGAATATACGCGGAAGTAAACCAAACGGCCCATGAACGGGTCTGTAGCAATCTTGAATGCCAGAGCGGCAGTAGGCTCAGACTCCAAGGGCTTGCGGTCCTCTTCATCACCAGTCTCAGGGTTGGTACCCACGATAGCAGGTGTATCCTCAGGAGAGGGCAGGAAAGCGCAAGTATAGTCGAGCAGCGGCTGGACACCCTTGTTCTTGTAAGAAGAACCAAGCAGCATCGGGCAGCACTCCATGGCAACGCAACCCTTGCGGACAGCAGCGATGATCTCATCCTCTGTGATGGTCGAAGGATCGTCCATATATTTCTCCATCAGAGCATCGTCGAAGTCGGCAGCACCCTCAAGGAGCTTGTCGCGCCACTCCTCAGCCTCATCTTTGAGGTCTGCAGGAATCTCGTCTACCTCATACTCAGCGCCCATGGTCTCATCGTGCCACAGGATAGCCTTCATCTTGATCAGGTCAACGACACCCTTGAAGTTCTCCTCTGCACCGATAGGAATCTGGATAACGATAGGGTTAGCGCCCAGGATATCCTTCATCTGCTGCACAGTCTCGAAGAAGTCAGCGCCGGAGCGGTCCATCTTGTTGACATAGCCGATACGGGGAACATTGTATTTATCAGCCTGACGCCACACCGTCTCGCTCTGAGGCTGCACACCATCAGCAGCGGAATAAGTAGCGATGGCACCATCCAACACGCGCAGTGAACGCTCAACCTCAGCGGTGAAGTCAACGTGTCCCGGAGTATCGATCAGGTTGATCTTGTAGGTCTTGCCATTCCAAGTCCACTGGCAAGTAGTTGCAGCGGAAGTAATGGTGATACCACGCTCCTGCTCCTGTGCCATCCAGTCCATTGTGGCAGCGCCGTCATGCACCTCACCAATCTTATGGGTCTTTCCGGTGTAGAAGAGGATACGCTCCGAGGTAGTTGTCTTACCTGCATCGATATGCGCCATGATACCGATGTTGCGCGTCAAATGTAAATCGCGATTAGCCATTTTCTTTTAAACCTTAAAGTGTGTGTTGAAACTTAGAATCTGAAGTGTGCGAAAGCACGGTTAGCCTCAGCCATACGGTGCATGTCTTCCTTACGCTTGAATGCGCCACCCTGGTTGTTGAAGGCGTCAATGATCTCAGCAGCGAGCTTGTCAGCCATGCTCTTGCCGCCGCGCTTGCGTGCGAAGGCGATCATGTTCTTCATAGCTACGCTGACCTTACGGTCGGGACGGATTTCTGTAGGCACCTGGAAAGTAGCACCACCGATACGGCGGCTCTTGACCTCCACCTGCGGAGTGATGTTGTCAAGGGCAGTCTTCCAAATCTCCAGAGGAGCCTTTTCCTCTTTGGCCATCTTGTCCTTGACGATGTCAAGTGCTTTGTAGAAAATCTCGAAGGAAGTACTCTTCTTACCGTCATACATCAAGTGGTTGACGAACTTAGATACTTTCTGATCATTGAACACGGGATCGGGAAGGATCACGCGCTTCTTTGGTTTTGCTTTTCTCATTGTCTAAATTAAAATATTCATTCTGCATGGGGCTGTCATAAATGATCTTCAACGCCCACACCTGGGCATTTACTCAACCTGTTTTAACTTCTCCAGCAAAACTGATTAAAAAAAGTGGATTTTTGCTTGAATAGGCTTTGAGCCCTGGCCGGAGAGAACATTCTCTCGGCCCCCGGCTCTTAGCGTTGATTCTTTACTTCTTTGCCTTTGGACGCTTAGCTCCGTACTTAGAGCGGCGCTGTGTGCGGTTGGCAACACCGGCGGTATCCAAAGTACCACGAACGATGTGATAACGCACACCAGGAAGATCCTTCACACGACCACCGCGCACCAGCACGATAGAGTGCTCCTGAAGGTTGTGGCCCTCTCCGGGGATGTAGGAGTTAACTTCCTTCTGATTGGTCAAACGAACACGGGCAACCTTACGCATTGCCGAATTAGGCTTTTTAGGAGTCGTGGTGTAGACACGAACGCAAACGCCACGGCGCTGAGGACATCCGTCCAAAGCCGGCGACTTGCTCTTGTCTGCCAGTACTCTTCTGCCTTTACGTACTAATTGTTGAATAGTAGGCATAATTTTACTTTTTAATTTTATATATTTATTTTCTTCTAAATCAACGCATTACCGGATTAGTGTATACCGAGGATATTACAACACGAATACAATTAACCCGTTACGGGGTGCAAAGGTACAAATAAAGCGTCAAACTACCTAATATATATAAAACAAAAAGCGATAGCAAAAACAAATTTAAGATTATTTAATAACACATGATGACGCATTAGACTCTACAATAATACCATCAGAAACAAAAAACTCTCCCCGATTTCTCGAGGAGAGACAATAGCCAACGGCTAAATATTATGCCTTGCCTGTGCCGAAGGGAGCAATGGTACGTCCCTCATCAGCAGGCTGAGGAGCTTGGGGCAATTTGATTTCTCCAAATTCTTTCTCGTAGCGGACGAGATTCTCCTGAAGAGCGAAGAGCAGGCGCTTAGCGTGCTCGGGAGCCATGATCACACGGCTAAAAATCTGAGGAGGAGCAATAGGCAGCATGTGTGCGAAGTCGATGACAAATTCGCTGCTGGAATGGTTAATCATAGCAAGGTTGGAGTATTCGCCCTGTGCCACTTCCGGCTTGAGCTCAATCTTTACCTCTTGAGGCTGTTGCTTGTTTTCTTCTGCCATAATTCAATAAGCTAAATTAAAGGTTACTATATATTTATGTTTCTGTTATTATGTCTTAGTCTGTAAGAACATGGTATAACACTGCAAAGGTAAAGAAAAGATTTGTTCTTTCCAAAACTTTATGCACTTTTTTCTTCCCAGTGTCATTTTTCACCTTATTCTGTAATACGACCGACATATCTCTGTACATAGCATGTTTACTCTGTTACTATGTCCTATCAAGTTTGTTTACTCTGTCTGCAGCCAGACGGTCATCATCTTGAGGTATTTATCCGTCTGTTCTGTAAACACCATGTGGCGCGCGCCATAGAAGAGTTCCCATTTAGCATTGGGTATTCTGTCGAACATGGTCTTGGCAATGTATGGTGTACAGAGGTCGTTGGTACCACTGACGAGAAGTGTCGGACAGGAGATCTCGGAGAGGCGGTCGGTATAGTTGAAATCCTTTAACGTTCCGGTCGGATTGTATTCGTTCGGTCCCCAAGCAACAAGATAAGCTTCATTGCCGAAGCGCTTCTTACGGCTCATACACTCCGGCGTATCGGGCCCGATGACAAACTCATGGCGTGCCACGTAGTGGTCATTGGCTTTGAGATATGCCGGCGACTGAAAGTTACCAGTGCGCTCTGCCTCAGCAATTGCCTTCTGGTCTTCCTCACTCATGAATGTGATCAGCCGATGCTGCTCTTTGCCCCACAGCTGACTCTGCGGCAGCGTGCTGGAGAGAATCAGCGAACGCAGTCCTTGCGGCTTCTTCTCGATGGCGTAGGCGATGACCAGCATGCCGCCCCACGACTGTCCAAGGAGATGGAAGTCGCTGATATGGAGGTAATCCAGCAAGCACGAGAGTTCTTCCATCCACGTGTCGAGCGTCCACAATTCCGGATGCCCCTCGACATAACTCTCACCACACCCTATCTGATCGTAGAAGACGATCTGTCGGTGGGTCAGCTCGGCCAAAGGATCCAACACCTCGAAATAGTTGTGCGTGGAGCCCGGTCCGCCATGTAAAAGCACCAGCGGTGCACGGTCCGTCTTCTCTCCTACGACACGATAAAACGTCTTGAAGCCCTTGAAGGGCATGTAACCTGTCTCAATCTTCATTTTACCCATCTGCTATTTTTGGTCTAACATGTAACTTTGTCTGTCTCTACTCCTTTTCTCCTTGAACCTGAGTCTCAGAGAAATAGTGATCCCGAAGCGGCTTGATGACCGCTTTGCCCATGAGCATCAAGGGCTGCTGCAACCGGATATCTTGTGACGACGCACCCACTTTCAGCACGAAATTGCCTGGGACGATATTCCATTGTCTCTGCTGCTTATGACTGTAATAGCCAAGCTGCTCGGTATATACTTTCATCGTCACCGTCTTGGTCTCACCCGCTTTCAGTGACACTCTTGCAAAGCCCTGCAATTGTATCGGGCGAACAGGCAGTTTGCTGTCTGCCGGAGAGAGATAGAGCTGGGCAACCTCGTCACCGTCACGCAGCCCCGTATTGGTCACACTGAAACGCAGCGTGAAACTATCTTCATCGGTCTTTACATCATCTAGCATTTTCAGATCGCTGTAAGCAAAACTGGTATAGCTCTGTCCATAGCCAAAGGGCCACTCTACCCTACTGTCCTGCACTGTAGAGCGATTGTAGTAGATCGGCACGTTGAGTTCCTCCTTGGGATAGCTGACCGAGAGCTTACCCGACGGCGATACTTTGCCGTAGAGGATGTCAGCCACAGCGTGTCCACCCTCCTCACCGGGATACCAGGCCTGCAAGATGGCAGCACAACGGTCAGCCAATCGAGCGATGACCTGAGCACGACCACCAAAGAGCACGAGTATCACTGGCTTACCCGTGGACAGCAACTGCTCCACATACTGTTCCTGCTTCCCCGGCAGGCTGAGACCGTGACGGTCACGATTCTCACCGCAAAGCATCACATTCTCGCCCATAGCTGCAATGATGACGTCGGCAGACCGCGCCATCCGCAAAGCCTCGGAACTGTCAGCCTTCTCACCGCCATCTACCTTGCGATGCAGCATCTTATAGTCCCATGCCCGTTCGTCACCGCCATGGCTGAGCTTGGTTTCAATCTCCTCCGTCCAGTCACAACCGCGCGAATACGACAGTTCGACGTCAGCGGGACGCCGGTCACGCATTCCTTCCCATAGGCCTACCACATGGGGATGGTCGAGATCCTTGTCGTTCATCTTCCAGAAATAGGTCATCGACGGGAAGGAATAGTCACCGCACATCGCCCACATGCTGTTGGCGTTGGGTCCGGTCACGAAGACGCGTTGCTTACCGCTCAGCGGAAGCACACCACTATTTTTCAGCAACACCACAGACTGCGTGGCAATGTCGTATGCCGTCTGCCGCTCTTCGGGACTGTCGAGCACAATTTTCTCGTTACTATATAAATAAGGTGTACGGGAAAGCAGACCGGCCCGCACCTTATATCTCAGCACATCTTTCACAGCACGCTCGAAAGCCTTTGGCTCGACGAGTCCACGGTCAAGTCCTTCCTGCAGATGTTGATAGTTGGTACCATAGGGGAAGTCGACATCGTTTCCGGCATTGATAGCCGCTGCCGCTTTCTCCGTTGGGGTATCGAGACCGGGTATCTGATCGATAGCTGTATAGTCGCTCACCACCATGCCGTCGAAGCCGAGATAGCCCCGCAGAATATCGGTGAGTATCTCATGATTGGCCACACAGTTCGTGCCATGCACAGCATGATAGCCAGGCATGAGGGCTTTGCTGCCCGCCAGACGTATCATCGTCTCGTGAGGCAGGAGTATCTCTTCCATCAGCTCTTTCTCGTCGGCATCGCCTCCACCACCATAGCCAAGGTAGTGTTTCGAGCAGGCACCGACGCCCTTGTCCAGTCCGCCATGCTGCAGGCCACGCACAAAGGCCGTCCCCATCACTGCAGAGAGATAACCGTCCTCGCCATAGGACTCCTCCATGCGGTTGAAGCTCGGCGTACGGCATACGTCAACCATGGGCGAAAGCGAGAGCACACCGCCCATCTTGCGCAGTGCGATACCGGTCTGCAGGGTTTTCTTTTCTGCCAGCGTGGGATTGAACGAGCAGGCCTGCCCGATCTGTTGGGGATAGATAGTAGCGCCACTCGTATTGATTCCCGAGAGCACTTCCTCATGGAAGAGGGCAGGAATACCGTTGGGTGTGTTGTGGATCAGCCAGTTTTGCACGGCAGCAACACGATCACGCAACACATTGGGATCCATAGGAGCCTGACTGGCATACTGTGAGAAATGGCCTATTCCATCTGGAATAAGCTTGCGGCACTTACTGGTGTCAAGATGTCCCTCCGCGTCGAAGAGATCATCCATATAGGTACTGCGCAGTTGTGCGATACGCTCCTTCTGAGACATCTTCTCGTAGAGTGCATCCACCTGCTGGTCAACGGTCATTTGATGATGGCAACTTGTCATAGTAAATAGAGTCATTAAGATGAGAATGGCTTTTTTCATAACCACAGTATTGTATATTAAAGTCAATATCAACTGGATATTTCCTCATACTTCACGAGGTCGTAGCCTTTGATCTGTATCACGATCGGATGGAGCGTGGAGCCGTGGAGCATGCTCTGCAACTTCTTGTCAGCCGCGTAGGTCTTGATCTGCTCTACTGCTTCCGTCCATTGCTTCTCAGCCTCCGCCTCAGTAGCGTCGGTCTTTAAGTATTTCAGTTCCAGGATGTAGCTGTGAGCTACCATCGGATAGGTGAGGTAGTTGGGCAGCAGAAAGAAATCGCAGTAGCCGTGAGAGAATTCCATCTCGGGTGCCACCTGATAGTAGTTAGTCAGCGTGAGGTAAGCATTCATAAAGCCTTGCAGGTTGCGCTCACCTTCAATCAGCTGGCACACGGCAGTGGTATCGTGATAAGCCTTGCAGATAAATTCTATCAGTGGGCGCCAGTCACCGTCGAGGGCTGCGCCGTCATAGGCCGTTTGCAAGTCAGGAATTGGCAAGGCGTTGATCGTTTGATACTCATCCAACAAATACTGATAGTATTGCATGCGCACATTATTGTTCGGGATGATCAGCTTCAAGCTTGCGCCACGCACGCCACCGATGGTCAGCATGCCGTAGTAGTAGAGCAGACTGACGAAGTTGCTGAATTCCAAGATACGTTCAGCCGGGAAATGCGACACGAGATGAGCATATAAGAAACCATTCTCTGCGATGCCGTGGATGATGTTGAGCCGCTTGTTATCCATTTGGTCAATCTCGATGAGCCGCTTCATCTTGCCGTAGTCCGTCATCGTGTTGGGATCGATAAGTTCTTCGGGACGCTTACCTTTATCAATAAGGGTGCTCATATAGTAGCAAACCATGTCGCAGTTGAACATGCTAGGCTCGATGCCGAAACTGTCTTTGGCGAAACAATAGTTGTCATACCACGGTTTCATGTCAGCAATGATGTCATCCTCAGTCTTGTCCTCGCCGATAGCTCCTTCCTCTTTGTAATAGCGGATCATCTTCCGCACCTCTTCTTCAGAGAAGCCGAGCATCTGGTTGAAGCGCAAATCCATGGTCATGTTGAGTGCGATATTATATCCACTCGTGAGGTCATCAAGTGTAATCGGCGAGACACCGAGCATGATGATGCGCGTAAATGTCGGTTTGAAAAGTTTGAAGATGTCACGGTAGAAACCGGTGCCATGGGTGAGCTCATGATAAGCCTTTTGACCTTTAATGTTGAGTACGTTGTTGGTGAAGTTGTCGTATTCATCAACGATGAGGTAGAGCTTGAGTTTCAATTCATGAGAATAACCATGAATCAAGTTGAGCATACCCATTCCTGTTTTCTCCCTTTGCATATCTTCCACAAATCCTTCGGGATAATATGCAGCGTATTTCTTAGCAAACAACAGGCAGCGCTGACTCAGATACCGACTAAAGTTTTCGTATAGATTCTCCAAGTCACTGCCAACCATAGAGAAGTCGAGATGCAACACAAGAAACTCTCCTTGCTCCTTGGTAGGGTGATCAGCCACATACAGTCCCTTAAACAACTCTTGGAAATTGTCCTTTTGATCAATGTCGTAATACGACTCGAGCATATCCAGGAAGAGACTCTTGCCGAAGCGGCGCGGATTCTGTGTGGTGATGTTATGACTAAAATACCTTTCAATCATTAATAAAGCTTT
>ERZ1023830.128-NODE-128-length-25680-cov-9.591922_pt1 | contig 25680 bp, 18 predicted proteins | sample MGYA00380381_ERZ1023830 | MGnify/ENA primary metagenome ERZ1023830 (study PRJEB33179, sample SAMN07449067) | human gut metagenome | biome: Human-gut; feature: Human associated habitat; material: Faeces | host: Homo sapiens | place: India:Kasaragod | collected... | reverse complement strand
AAGGTAGCCCAGAGGAGGCATGATGACTTTGCTGACCAGAGAAGAAACTATCTTTCCGAATTCAGCGCCGATGACTACACCGACTGCCATGTCTACTACATTGCCGCGGAGGGCAAAGTCTTTGAATTCTTTGAGCATACCCATGAGGGAACGTCTCCTTTCTAAAAAATAAAGAAATTATTTTTCATATCTTACCACAAGTGGCGGAAAGTTGGGAAGAGTAGAGTATAAAAATGGCAGATCGAAAAAAGAGAGCATCTGACGAGGGGACATAGAGACCGGGGCACTGTATTCTCTTATTTTTCTTACAGAGGTTTGACACATTCCTTTATCTATGCTATAGTATGTCCAATAAGCGATGAAGAAAAAGAGTACGCAGGGATTTCTTCTCTTAGCGAGTCCGGACAGTGCAAGCGGGCAGAGAAACCTTGCTGAAGTGCGTTTCAGAGCCAGGAGACCGAAAAGAAGTAGGCTCTCCCGGGGATTCCCGTTACAGGATCAGAGTCTGTTTGGACTTAAAGAGGCCGATGCGGTGACGCAACGGTGAAATTGGGTGAGAATCACGAGTCTTTCGTCCCATGGGGGAGGAAGGGCTTTTTTTATTGTTTGAAATGATGAAGATCTCGCCTGATGCGGCAATGTTTCGCGAGCCTTGCTGCATCCATAGAATCTGCTGCTGAACTCTTTTTCATTGATCGCCATAGTAGGAAATGATAGGAGGAAATGATATGAATAAAAATGAGGATGTCAAAAACTTAGCACAGAGCGTGCTGAAAGAGCACCAGACAAAAAAGCAGGGACGGCAGTTTATTCTCTGGATCCTGGCATTGGTCGTGGGCGCCGCTCTGGGCTGGCTCGGGATCAAGCCTTTGAATGAGCTCTTTAATTTTATCGCGACGGTATTCACCCGTTTGTTCCAGTTCATCGCGGTACCGACGATCGCGCTCGCTGTCATCACGACACTGGCTGCACTCGGCGGCAAGAAGGAAACCGGTCGTATTTTTGCACACGCGGTCGTCTACACGCTTCTCACCACCGTCTTTGCGGCAGGTATCGGGCTTGCGATGTATCTCTGGGTGACACCGGGGAATCTGCCGACGGATCTGGCGAGTGCAGGGGCTTCGAGCGTGCCGCAGAAGCTGGGAACGGTCACATACTATGACCACATCTTGAATGTCATTCCGAATAACATTCTGCAGCCATTCCTGTCCGGCAATGTACTTGCTGTCATGCTGATCGCAGCCTCCTTCGGCCTCGGGCTTGCCTTCATGCCGAAGACGGAGAATCGCGAAGTCCTCCTGAAGGGCATCCTTGGTTTTCAGGAGCTTCTCTTTACACTGATCAAAGCGCTTCTCGCCATTCTTCCTGTCGGCATTCTGGCTTTTGCAGGGCAGCTCTCCGCCCAGATCGAAGCAGGGGTCATCGTAGGGGCGCTTGGGAAATACACGCTCGTCATCATGGCAAGTAACGGGATCCAGTTCTTCCTTGTCCTGCCGCTCTTCCTTCTGGCTCGTGGACTGAATCCGATCGATGTTTTCAAGAAAATGTCTCCTGCCATTGCAGTCGCTCTCTTCACCAAGAGCTCTGCGGGCACACTGCCGGTGACGCTTGCCTCGGCGGAGAAGAATCTAAAGGCGAATCCAGCTGTTTCCCGCTTTGTACTTCCGATCTGCACGACCATCAACATGAACGGATGCGCAGCCTTCATACTGATCACTTCGCTCTTCGTCATGCAGAATGCGGGGATCGAGCTTTCGATGACGACCATGCTCACATGGCTCATCGTCGCAGTACTCGCAGCTGTCGGCAATGCAGGCGTACCGATGGGGTGCTACTTCCTGACGCTTTCCCTCATGAGCGGTATCGGCGCGCCGATCGGCATCATGGGGCTCATCCTTCCGATCTATACGATCATCGATATGATCGAGACGGCCGAGAATGTCTGGTCTGATTCCTGCGTCTGCGCGATGACTGACCATGACCTGAAAGGGAAATTGAATCACGAATAGAAAAAACCGCTGTCCGAATGGTTTCGGACAGCGGTTTTTAGGTGAGGCTCAGGGTTCAGGGTTCAGCGGGAGTGGTGCGGCACATTTCGTCATCCTGAGCGGAGAAAAACGTCGCGTGTTAAGGAAACGCTGATTCAATCGCAGAATCAGATTTCATATGGATTTTTATACATAGCTTCGTCATCATCTTGATATAGTCGAAGTCATATTTTTCTGTGAGATCGACTTCTGCCTCGGCGAGGGAGATCGGATCCTGGTCGAATGCGGAGAGGTGCATCTAGGCAGCGAGCAGTACGCGGTCGACTTCTTTGCCGACAAGGGCGGCTCTGACTCGTTCTTCTCTATACATAAAGGGTCTCCTTTCTGTAGAAGAAATCATGAGATTAGCCATCTTATAGCATAGGTGGAAAGGCCGCGTGATATAATGAGGGAAAAGAGGAATGGCTGCGGGTTCAGGGTTAGCCCTTGGGGCGTGCCGTTCCTTTGATTACATTTGAAAACCTCGCTTGAATGAGAAATTAGAAATGAGAAATGCGAAATGATGGTGCGGCGCATAAGAATATAGAAGCGCCGCAGAGTATAAATAGTGGCGATGCCATGAGCTGACATTCCAGTCACTAGTCACCAGTCACTAGTGACTGGTGACTTCTAACCCCTAATCCCTAGACACTCATTCCTAATTTGAGCAAAACTTTCTTTCTTGATGCATGGGGAGATGCTCCGCGGAGCGAATACGGAACCCGACGACCTTTAAGATCTAGGAGCTTTTTATGAAACTGTTTCGGACACGCTTTTCTTACCTATATATATGCTTTTCTTTCTTCTTGGCGGCTGCGCTCTGGTATACAGTGAAGATAGACTGTCTGGATCGGGCAGGAGAGCTCAAAGAGGCAGGGGGCGCGCTCTTGGACTTTTGGGACGTGCCGATCCTTCTTCTGGGGACGGCGTTCTTTTCTCTTTTACTGCCCAAACTGGTCGATCGGCTTTCCAGATTTTCTTGTTCGAGGAGAACGGCAGCAGATCGGACATGGTTTCTTCCTGCATTCCTTCTGATGGTGCTTTGGCAGCTGCCCTTCCTTCTCTCGTTTTATCCGGCGCCGGGAATGAATGACACGGTCTTCATGATGGAGAATCCGCTCTATGCAAGCGTGCAGTTTCCCTGGCTGTATTCGGTGTTATACGGCTATGGCGCGAGCTGGGGGAAGGAGGTGCTGGGGAGCCGGGAGCCGGTCATCTTCTTCTTTTCTCTGCTGCAGCTTCTTTTGATTTCCTATGGGCTTACCGCTTTTGCCTTCTGGGTGAAGGAACGAGTGCATGATCTTGCCGGATGGGGGCTGTACGGGTACTTTCTCTTTTTTCCGATGGTGGGAAATTATAGTATCGCGGCAGTGCGCGATGGCCTTTTCTCGCTGGGGCTGCTCTTTTTTGTATGGCTCTTTCTTCGGCGCGCGGAAGGGGAGCCTTGGGGGAGGGCGTCTCTGGGGATCCTTGCTGCGGCGCTTCTTGCGATGCTGCTTCGCAGCAATGGCCTCCTTGTCGCGCTGTCGGTATCCCTTGCTCTCTTTTTTCTGGAGAAGCGGAAGGAGATCCTCCTCTTTTTTGTGATTTTTGCGTTGCTCTCCATCGTCCCTGCCCAAGTCATCCAGCGCACCCATCACTGGGAGCCGCTCTTTCAGGAGTCTATGGCGATCCCGCTCCAGCAGCTGGGGCGGACGATGGTGCTTGGCGGTGAGCGAAGCGAGGAAACGAAAACGCTGATGGAAAATCTTCTCACCGAAGAAGAGTGGAAGAAAGAATACTCACCCTATACCGTGGACTTTGTAAAGTGGCATGACCATTTCCATAGAAACTGGCTGAATGGGCAGAAAAAAGAATTCCTGTCGGCATGGGTGGATACCGGTTTGAGAAATCCGCGGATTTATGTCGAAGGCTGGCTGACGGAGACATATGCCCTGTGGAATCTGGATCCCTTCGAGTATGGCGTGCAGTCGCGCTTCGGCTGGGCGCTTTCGGATGAGAATACGAAAGACATGAAGCCGGCAGACAATGACCGCATGGCGACGGGGGATTTCCTGATGCCGCTTTGGCTCAAGGCGCGGCTGGCGAATGTCTCCTATGAGGGAAGCCATTTCATCGGGACGGGGCTTTCGCTCTGGATCGCACTCTTTCTGGGGCTCGTCTGGATCAGACAGGGGAAAAAGGAATATCTCTGGGCGCTTTTGCCGCTTCTAGTGAATACAGCCACTCTCCTCCTCTCCACGCCGGCATCCTCCGTTTTCCGCTATTCCTTCGCCTATGTCCTCTGCCTACCCGTGCTGGGAATCCTCACGGTGGTGGGACGTAGTGAAAGTGAAGGGTGACAAGGGAGATGGGTTCAAGAGGTTCAATGCGCCGCACTATCCCCTTAGAACCCTTTAAGTTAGAAAGCAGAAAAAACAATCTATCCTTTATGCGAATCCTCATAGGTTAAGCGGGTTCTGAAGGTTCCAAAGGTTCACAGGTTTCTTATCTTTTGCGAATATCATATATTCTAAAACTTCGCAGCGCTTCCAGATGATGATGCACCGTACCACCCTTAGAACCTTAGAACCACTTGAGCCCTGAACCTTGAATCCCTTGAACCCTTAAAACCCATTATACCTGCTGACCCTAGTCCCTAGTCCCCAGTCACTATTTCCCAAAGGAGCCCTCTCTATGAATGATTCACAAAAAGTTGCCATCCTCTCCGAAGGTCCTACGCTTTTGATCGCGGGACCAGGGACGGGAAAGACCTATACCATCATTCAGCGCGTGCTTTACCTCATCCGCGAGAAGAGGGTGAAGCCAGAAGAAATCATGCTGGTCACGTACACACAGAAGGCATCGAAGGAGCTGACGACGCGGCTCACGGATGTGCTGTCGAAGGCGGGCATCGAGGTGAATCTGCATGAGATGTACATCGGTACCTTTCATCACATTTGCCGCAAGATCCTGAAAGAATTTCAGGAGTATACGCATCTTCCGAAGAATTATCTGTCGGTGGACCAGTTTGAGCAGCAGTACCTGGTGTATGAGCATCTTTCGGAATTTGCGGCGATCCCGAATTTTCGCCGTGTGATACAGGACTCCTATCTGAAGCAGGGGAAGCTGATCGGTATTTCTCCATGGCGCCAATGCCAGACGATCTGCCGCTATGTGAATGGTCTCTCCGAGGAGCTGCTCTTGCCGGAAGAAATGCGGCGGACATGTGGGAATCAACTGGGCGGGCGCATAGAAGTGCTCGCACGGATGATGATGAAGTACACGCGCCTCGAAGAGGAAAGGCATTTCATTGATTTCTCCCGTCTGCAGAAGGAGACATATGCGCTTCTTTCTTCCTATCCGGAGATCCTTGACCAGCTGCAGAAACGGATCCGGTACATCATGATCGATGAGTATCAGGATACGAATTTCATCCAAGAGCAGCTCATCCGTTTTCTGGGAGGCTCTTCGCAGCAGATCTTCGTGGTGGGGGATGATGACCAGAGCATTTATCGCTTCCGTGGGGCGTCCATCGGAAATATTCTGGGATTTTCGAAGATCTATGAGACATGCCATACATGCAAGCTGGATACGAATTATCGTTCACATCCGGGAATTGTCCGCTTCTGCATCTCATGGATGAAACGGCAGACGAAGTGGCGGGGGCCCGATGGGCGCTTCTATCGCTATCTGAAAGGGGAGATCAAGGCTGCTTCTGCGGAGAAGGGGACGCCGGTCCTTCGCATCACGGGAAGAAGCCGGACGGAGTGCTATACGAGGGTCGCTGATTTCATCGAAGGACTGAAGAAGCGGGGGCAGATCTCCGACTACAATCAGGTGGCAGTGCTCTGCTCTTCCGTGAAGAGCCAGAATTCCCGTGTGCTGCAGAGCCAGCTTTCGCGGCGGGGCATCTCATCTTATGCACCGAGGGCGGGCAGGTTCTTTGAACGAAAAGAAGTGAAGTGGCTGATCGGCGCGCTCCTCCTGCTGTGTCCTGATTTCACGGATGCGAGGGAAACGGAGACGGAGATGCAGGAGACGAAGGGAATCCGCGAGCTGTACCTGGCCTGCATGGGTGTCGCGAATATGATGCTTGCGCGGCCGGAGCATAAGGCACTGAAAGACTGGATCGACCGGACGAAAAGCTTCATTTCTTATGAAAAGAAGATTCCTTTCTCCTTTTTGCACCTGGTTTATCAAATGTTTGCCTTCGAGCCTTTTTCAGGGCTCTTGGATGACGCGGTGAAGGGCGAGTCGAATGAGGCAAGAAATCTCTCGGCCATTACGCGCCTCATCCAGCGCTTCGGACTCTTCCTGCCGGAAAATCATGGGCATGGCGAGGAAACGATAGCGGATGTGCAGCTCTTCTTCTCCCGCTATCTTCGGCTTTGGTTTGAGAATGGCGTCAATGAGTACGAAGATGAGGAGCGCTATGCGCCTTCCGGTTCGGTGTCTTTTCTGAACATCCACCAGTCAAAGGGGCTGGAGTATCCGGTCGTGATCGTGCCGTCGCTCGAGGACTATCCACGCTGGCAGGCAGAAAGCGACCTGATCACCCGTGTGGTGGAGACGGCCGCAGGGAGAAAGCCCTGCGAGCCGCTGAACGATACGAAGGACTTCGACTTCTGGCGGAAATACTACACGGCTTTTTCGCGTGCAGAGACACTCCTCGTCCTCGCGTCTCCACTGGGGAAAAATGAGATATCCGAGGTTTTCCGTCCTGTCATGGAGCAGCTTCCTGAGTACGATGCGGAGGCTGCAGACTACCGGCATCTTCGATGCCGTCCGGTGGGGCGGAATGTATGTAAGCCGCGTTTCGCCTTCACGTCGCAGATCGCCCTTTATGAAGAATGTCCGATGAAGTATCTCTGGCATCGCGTCTACGGCTTTGCAGGCACGCAGGGGAGCCATGCCATGTACGGCGAGCTTGTCCATGAGACGATCGAGGACATCCACCGCGCGGTCCTTCGCGGAGAGGCCGATCGCGTGATGCCCTCTGTGATCTACGGCTGGATGATGGCGAATTACATTTCACTGTCTGATAAAGAAAATAGCTGGCTCCCTGAGGCAAAACTGAAGCAGGCCTTTTCAGAAATCCGAGGATATGTGGATTTCCGGAAAGGAAACTGGGAGGATGCGCTTGCTGCCGAATGCCCTCTTGAGCTGGTCAAAGATGACTACATTCTGAACGGCACCATCGATCTTCTCTCGGGGGATGGGGATCAGGTGCGGGTTATAGACTTCAAGACAGGAAAGAAACCGTCGATGGACAGTCCCCTTATGGAGAAATACCTGAGCCAGCTCGAGGTATATGCCTACCTCGTCGAAACGAAACTCGGACGCTCCGTGGAAAGGCTCGTCCTGTACTTCACCAGTGATGCCGAGGATCCATGCGTTGTTTTTCCTATGAGCAAAGAACGTGTGAAGAAAAGGATAGAGGAATTCGATGAGACGTCGAGGCGGATCCTGGTGCGTGATTTTGCGCGTCGCTGTGAAATGAAAAAGAACGAGCTTCCGACGGCGTGCCGGTTCTGTGATTTCAGAAAATATTGTGGAAGATAATGGGTTCAGGGTTCAGGGTTCGGGGGTAGCCATGGGGGCGGGTCGCCCTTTGATTCCATTTGAAAACCTCGTTTGAATGAGAAATGAGAAATTAGAAATGGTGGTGGCGGCTTCGCCGCAAATATATATTTTGCAGCGAAGCTGCCACCACAACCCTGAACCCCTGAACCCTAAACAATAAATCTATGATTATGATAAGTATGATGCATAATGAATATTATATCAATACCCATCTATTCATATCATTTATTAAAACCATGATTGATACCAATTCATACAGACTATTGATTTTGCGGCTTTCACTGGTTAAAATAGTACTATCAAACGCTAAAAGCGCATCAGAATGACGCGATCATCGCGTTTATTCTATTTTATTGAGAGGGAGAATCTCATGAGACGAATCCATAAAGTACTGGTAGCCAACCGCGGCGAGATCGCGATCCGCGTATTCCGAGCCTGCAGTGAAATGGGCATTCGCACCGTGGCTATCTATTCGAAAGAAGATATTCTGTCCCTGCACAGAAACCGTGCGGACGAAGCCTATCTGGTCGGTGAAGGGGATAAGCCGATCGACGCATACCTTGACATCGAAGATATCATCCGTATCTGTAAGGAGCATGACGTCGATGCCATTCATCCGGGCTACGGCTTCCTTGCTGAAAATGCGAAGCTCGCCCAGCGCTGCGAAGAAGAAGGCATCATTTTCATCGGGCCGAAGGTCGAACATCTTATCATGTTCGGTGACAAGGTGAATGCCCGCATTCAGGCAGAAAAAGCGCAGATCCCGATGATCCCGGGGACCAAGGGTGCGGTTCACAGCTTTGACGAAGTGAAGGCTTTCGCAGAAACTTACGGATTCCCGGTCATGATCAAAGCCGTCAATGGCGGCGGCGGACGCGGCATGAGAAATGTCGACCGCATGGAAGATCTGGAAGAAGCGTACAACCGTGCGCGTTCCGAAGCGAAGATGGCTTTCGGTGATGATGAAGTCTATGTCGAACGCTGCATCATGAACCCGAAGCATATCGAAGTGCAGGTCATGGGTGATGAGCACGGCAATGTGGTGCATCTCTTCGAACGTGACTGCTCCATCCAGCGCCGTCACCAGAAGGTCATCGAAATGGCGCCGGCATGGTCTCTTCCGAAGGCACTCAGAAAGAACATCTGCGATGCAGCTGTCAAACTGATGAAGAATGTCCACTATGTGAATGCCGGCACGGTCGAATTCCTGGTCGATCAGGATGAAGAGCACTTCTATTTCATCGAAGTCAATCCGCGTGTCCAGGTCGAACACACCGTCACGGAAATGATCACCAATGTGGATATCGTAAAGAGCCAGATCCTCATCGCTGAGGGCTATGCTCTTGACGGGCCGGAGATCGCCATTGGCCAGCAGGATGAGATCTGGTACAAAGGCGTTGCGATCCAGTGCCGTATCACCACGGAAGATCCGCAGAACAATTTCATGCCGGATACCGGTAAGATCATTGCCTATCGTTCCGGCGGCGGACCTGGCATCCGTCTCGATGCCGGCACGGCTTACACCGGCGCCGTCATCACCCCGTACTATGATTCTCTCCTCGTCAAAGTCACCGCGCATGCCCTTCATCCGAAGGACACCATCCACAAGATGCTCCGCTGCATGGAAGAATTCCGCATTTCCGGCGTGAAGACGAATATCTATTTCCTGCAGAACATGCTTCGTACCCGTGATTTCCAGGAAGGGCTCTGCGATGTCAACTACATCGACAGAAACCCGTGGCTCCTGCAGGAACCGGATATGATTTCCGACCGCGGCACGAAGCTGCTCTCCTACATCGGCGACATCACCGTCAATGGCTATGCCGGTGCCGGCCATCAGGAAAAGCCGGATTTCAATCCGCTTCCGCTGCTCGATGCAGACAAGATCGAAGCACCGAAGGGTACCCGGCAGCTGCTCGATGAAATGGGACCGGAGAAATTCTCCAAGTGGGTCATGGACCAGAAGGAAGTCATGTTCATGGATACCACGTACCGTGATGCGCACCAGTCTCTGCTCGCGACCCGGGTCAGGACCCATGACATCATGAATGCCATCCATTATACGGCGGTCCATGTCCCGCAGCTCTTCTCCTTCGAGAACTGGGGCGGCGCGACCTTCGACGTGGCTTATCGTTTCCTTGATGAAAGCCCGTGGGAACGCCTTCGCCAGATGAGAAAAGCCGCACCGAACATCCTCTTTCAGATGCTGACCCGCGGTGCGAATACCGTCGGCTATACCAACTATCCGGAAAATGTTGTCCGTCACTTCATCGATCAGGCGGCTGACAATGGTGTCGATGTATTCCGTATCTTCGACTGCCTGAACCAGCTCAGCCATATGACCGTCACCATTGATGAAGTCCGCAAGAAAGAAAAGCTCGCCGAAGCCTGCTTCTGCTACACCGGCGATATCATGGATCCGAACCGCCAGAAGTACTCTCTGAAATACTACACCGACCTTGCAAAACAGATGCAGGATGCCGGTGCGAATATCATCGCGATCAAAGATATGGCAGGTCTCCTCAAGCCGGAAGCTGCGTATGCCCTGATCTCTGCGCTGAAAGATGCTGTCGATCTCCCGATCCATCTCCATAGCCATGAAGGCGGCGGATGCACCCTGTACTCCTATGCCAAAGCCGTCGATGCAGGCGTCGATATCTTAGACGTTGCGACCGGCGCACTCTCTGGTGGTACCAGCCAGCCGTCCATGACCTCCATGTACTACGCACTGCAGAATAACCCGCGCCAGCCGCAGCTGGATATCGATGCACTTGAGACCATCGACCGCTACTGGCAGGGTGTCCGTCCGTACTATGCAGGTGTCGACTCCAAGATGACGAATCCGAATACGACCCTTTACCAGCATGAAATGCCTGGCGGACAGTACTCGAACCTGCGCCAGCAGGCAACGGCTGTCGGTCTCGGAGCCCAGTGGCCGGAAGTCTGCCGCATGTATGCGAAGGTCAATATGATGTTCGGCGATATCATCAAGGTCACCCCGTCCTCCAAGGTCGTCGGCGATATGACTCTCTTCATGGTACAGAACCATCTGACCGAGAAGGACATCTATGAAAAGGGAGATACCCTCGACTTCCCGCAGTCCGTTGTCGACTTCTTCGACGGCAAGCTCGGCATCCCGTATGGCGGCTTCCCGGAAAAACTCCAGCAGATCATCCTGCGCGGACAGAAGCCGCACCTCGAAAGCCAGCCGGAGAATGTCGACTTTGAAGAAGTCAAGATGGAAATGAAAGAGAAGCACATCCCGACCCGCGAAGAAGATGTCTCCTCCTACTGCATCTATCCGAAAGTCTTCTCCGACTACATGGACCGCTATCATAAGTATGGCGACCTCTCTCTCCTTGATACGCCGACCTATTTCTTCGGCATGAAAGTCGGTGAAGAAATCCGCATCAACATCGATGAAGGCAAGATGCTCCTTGTTCGCCTTGATAATGTCACAAAACCAGACCTGGAAGGCAACAGAGAGCTTCAGTTCGAGCTGAACGGCATGCCGCGTGAGATCAAGATCCACGACGCTCATGTGGCAGAGTCTGCGAATACCTCCAGAAAAGCGGATAAGGACGTACCGGGCGAAGTCGGTGCGACACTCTCCGGCTCTGTGGTGAAACTCCTCGTCGAAAAAGGCTCCTCTGTCAAGAAGGGCGACCCCGTCATCGTTACCGAAGCGATGAAGATGGAAACCACCATCACCGCGCCGATGGATGGTATCGTGAGTGAGATCCATGTCAAGGCTGGTCAGCGCATCGAATCCGGCGACCTCCTCATGGTTATCGAATAAGAGAAATACATAGCGCTTGAAAAAACCGCTCTGCCAAAGCAGGGCGGTTTTTGATCGTGAGAGCAACTAGGAGGCGCATTGATTTTACTATCCTTTTTTTGTTAAAATATAGACAATAGACAATGAAGGAGGTTGAAAACAGTGTTCACATTTTACAAAAATTCTGAGAAGGGGCAGGATCTTGTCGAGTATGCGCTGATGCTTGCGATCATCATCGGTATCGGATGGGGGATCTACTCCCAGACAGGAGTCGCAGACTCGATCAAGAATGTATTCGGAAATGCATCGAGCCTTATGGAGACGGCAAAGAAACAGGGAGTGAACCTGAATTGGGATGAGATATTCCAGCGTCTCCGTGAAGTGCAAAGCAAGAAGGAATATGACTCAAAAAATACGACATGGGGAATGAGTTATAAGCGTGGGATGATTCAGTCTGGTTGGCTCACGGATGATGACAAGAAGGACAGCACGATCGGGAAACTGGCTTCCGAGCTGAATGCGACCATGTGGACATTTTATAATGGCGAAAATAAAGGAAATTTGGGAACTGAAGGTGGCGGATTGTATTGGACGACGGAAGATCTGAAACCCGGTGATTTGCATGCCGAGGGGAATAACTCTTATAGCAAGGAAACCGTGCTTTCGTATCGCTATGATCCATCTACGGGTCTGTACTCCGTGATAGAAAATCGTGCCTTTGTGAATCAGATTGGTCGTGATTGGAAGGTAAATCATAATGCTTTAGCGCAGGCACCGAGCGAATATGGAAAGCCTCCGGCAAACGTATTAGGTACCTACGGCACCTATGAGGAAGCACAGCAAAGGTACAATGAAGTGAAGAAAGCGAAAGGGGGATACATTTATATGGGAACAGCACAAACGAAGTAAGAAAATACGGATGGCGCCTGATCGTGCGGCTTCATCTGTATTTCCTTAAGAAAGGGGGGAGAGAAGCATGCTTTACGGATTTCGTGAAGAAAAAAGAGCGAAGGGTCAGAATATGGTCGAGTACGCGCTGATGCTAGCGATCGTTGTCGGTATCGGCTGGGGGATCTACGATCAGGCAGGTCTTGCCAGCTCCGTCAAAGGGATTTTCGGCGACGCCGGACATCTGATATCGACCGCGTCGAAAGGGGAGAAATCGGCTTTCGATATCCAGCCGTCGATTGAAACATTGAAGTCCCTGATCCAAAAATACAGCAAGGTCGGGCAGATGGAAGCTGGAGACCAGAATACCAACCGTGGCATCCTGATGGACGGCTGGCTGGATGCTGAAGATCAAAATTGTTCGGATATTGCGAAACTCTCTTCGGAACTTGGAGCTACGCAGTGGACCTATTATCATGGCAAAGGGCCGAAGTATCCGAATTCCATCAGCAGTAATTCCGTGGGACTTTACTGGAGCACGGAGGATTTATCGAAGGCGTCGCTGACAGCGTCCCCTGAAAATTACAGCAATGAGTCCGTGCTCTCTTACTACTATGATGGCAGCAGCTACTATGTCATGAAGAATCGTGTGTGGATGGATCAGAAGCAGTATCAGTATAATCATGGGCAGCCCGGGCTTGCATCCAAGGGAATCGAGTATGGGAAGCCGGCCGCTGAGATTGTCGGAAGTCCAAGCGGCTATAGCACATATGCGGAAGCGCAGCAGGCATATAAGGATGCCGTTTCTGACAATGGCGGAAGCTTTATTTTCCAAAATCAATGATGAGTCAGTCAGGCATCATAAAAGCCGCCGAAGTGTTTCGGCGGCTTGCTTTCTGCAGGAGATTGTCGTACAATAATCATAGGAAAGGCGCTATCCGGAAACGGCTTCCGCCCTTGTTGAAAAGAACAGAGAAACCGCCAACGTTGAGACCGTGAGGCGGTTTTTCTGTTTTGTGGGTTAGTACTTAGCTACAATCATGCAAAAAAGCAAGAGCAGCAGAAAGGCGAAGAAATCGTATTTCGTCATACTACCACCCCCTTCCGGAAAGGATGGGGCAGGCAAACCGCTACCGTGTCACATGATAGCGCCTTTAGTCATTATAGCATACGCACAGCTTGCCTGTCCTGAAAATCCAAACTGTTCAGTATAGTGAACAAATTTCCAAAAATGGAAAAAGTTTTCACTATACTGAACAGTTTTTTGATTTTTGAAAAAGTTTTCAGTATAATGAACATGAAGAGGTGAGACAGATGATACTGCGAGAGCATTACATTTCCCAGATCCGTCCATTCTATGACAGTGATCTGATCAAGATCATCACAGGGATTCGCCGCTCCGGGAAATCGGTCATATTGAGTCAGATCAAAGAGGAGCTGGAGCAAGCGGGACGGCAGGTTCTTTCTCTAAATTTCGAAAACACGCGGCTGCTGCGGGAGATTCCAGATGCAGACAGCTTGATTTCCTATGTGCTGGCCCGACGAAAGGAGGGCAAGTGCTATGTGTTTCTGGATGAGGTGCAGTTGGTCAAGGATTGGAATCTAGCCTGTCGCACGCTGCGTCTGGAGGATATTTCGCTCTTTGTTACGGGCAGTAATTCCAAATTGTTGTCGAAAGAATTCACCAAGGAATTGTCGGGGCGATATGTGGCGTTCTGCATACGGCCCTTTGTGTACAAAGAGATAGCAGCGTATGCCAAAGAACTCGGAGAAGAGGCGCCGATCAGTGAGTACCTGATTTATGGAGGATTTCCGAAGCGTCTGGAATTTCGGGAGAAAGAAGCCATGCTGCTATACTTGGAGGATCTGCATCGGACGATTGTCTTGAATGATATTATGAATCGATATCAAATCCGCAAGGCGGAGGTGTTCCGGCGGTTGGTCGAGTACATCATGGTTTCGAATGGGCGTATCTTCAGTGCCAATTCGATTTCAAAATATCTGCGCAGTCAGAAAGTACAGATTTCTGTCAACACGGTCATGAAGTACTTGGGGTATCTGGAGGAGGCATATGCGATTCGCCAAGTCTCACAGTATTCTCTGAAAGCAAAGAAGAAACTGGACTTTTTTGAGAAGTTATATGATGAAGATGTGGCTTTCAATACGATTCATCAGCCGTTTGGACGCTATGATGTGACGCATAATCTGGAGAATGTGGTGTATAACGAGCTTATCTATATGGGTTATGAAGTGTATGTATATAATAACAGGGGACAGGAAATCGACTTCATCGCAGCCAAAGGGCAGAGGGAGTATCTCATCCAGGTGGCATACACGGTGGCGGAAGAGAAAGCGTATGACAGAGAGATGGGGGCGTTTGCGGGACTTGATAATGCGCGAGAAAAAATTCTCATCACAAATGATGATTTTGATTATTCGACCAGTACCGTGCGTCATGTGAAACTCAAAGATTTTCTTCTCATGCAATCATTGGATTAGAAATAGATCGATGAATCAAACTGTTCAGTATAGTGAACAAATTTCCAAAAATGGAAAAACTTTTCACTATGCTGAACAGTTTTTTGATTTTTAAAAAAGTTTTCAGCAAGAGTGGACAGGGATGCAAACGTCCGGCCTTCGGGCATCGCCTCATATAAATATGCGGCGAAAGCCGCCACCTTCTCCGTTGAACCCGTTGAACCCGTTGAACCCGTTGAACCCGTTGAACCCGTTGAACCCGTTGAACTTGGGATTTACATTCCATTTACAATCTAAACCATACTTGTACAGCACCTATTCTTTCTTTTTTACATCCATCCTTTAGACTACAAATATCAACGCAAGAGAAAACAAAAATAAAAGGTATGTCTCTAAGGAGGACACAAAATGAAACTCAAAAAAATGATGGCACTGGCACTGGCTTCTACCGCTTTGATCGCAGCAGCAGGCTGCGGTGGAAACAGTGAGCCGGCAAAGAGCGGTGCTGCTTCCGGCGCGAAGGTGACTGGTCAGGTCACTTCTTCCGGTTCTTCCGCACTGCTTCCGCTTGTAAAGGATGCGGCTGCTAAGTTCAAGAGCAAGAATCCGGAAGTATCTCTGACTCTGAATGCAGGCGGCTCCGGTACCGGTCTGAAGCAGGTCGCTGAAGGCTCTGTCAACATCGGAAACTCCGATGTACCGGCTGAAAAGAAGCTGCCGGCTGAAAAAGCCAAAGGCCTCGTAGACCATAAGGTCTGCACCATGACCGTTGCTACCATCATCAATAAAGATATCGCTGACAAAGTGAAGAGCCTGACCTCTCAGCAGCTGCAGGATGTCTTCACAGCCAAAGTCACCAACTGGAAAGAGGTAGGCGGCCCGGATGAACCGATCGTCCTTGTCACCCGTCCGACCACCTCCGGCACCCGTGCTCTCTTCACGGAACTGGCACTGGCTGGTCAGGAAGAAGCATCCAACAAATCTCTGGAAACCGATGACAGCGGTACACTGATCCAGAGCGTCGCACAGACCAAGGGTGCTATCGGCTATGTCGCTCTTCCATACCTTGTCAATAACAAAGACGTGGCAGCTCTTGCGATCGACGGCGTGGCACCGACTCTGGAAAATACCTACAATGGCACTTACAAAGTCTGGGGCTATGAACACATGTACACCAAGGGTGAACCGACCGGCGCTGTCAAAGCCTTCCTCGACTACATTCTCTCTGATGAATATGGCGTAGAGATCGAAAAACAGGGCTATGGAGTTTCCTCTAAGATGAAGAAATAAATGGGGGGGTAGCCCGTGGGGCGGCTTGTCCACTGATTGTGGATGAAAGCTTTGCTCGCCAGTTAGGAGTTAGGAGTTAGGAGTGAGGAGTGCTGGTGCGGCGCATAAAAATATGGAAGCGCCGCGGAGGTTTGAAACTAGCGGTTTTCTCGTATCGCAAACCTAATCCCTAGCTACTAATCCCTAGCTACCAGTCACCAGTCACCTGTAATGCCTGACTGCTAAGCTCAGCCCTTTGTCCAAACAAATTTAAAATACGATTTTGCAATAACGCTTACAGAAGACGGGGAAAGTGGCTGCTTTGAGCAGTCGCCTTTCCCGTTTCTATCAAGGAGAATGATCCATGGTCCCGATTTTTGAAAAAGGAGTCAATATGGAGGGCAGTAGTACGAACCAGCATATGTTCCGAAGAGAATATTTTGGCAAAAGCCTATCGACTCTCTGCGGCGGATTCCTGGTCGTCCTGACGATCGCCATCGGCTGCTTCCTCTTGGCGAAAGGCATGCTTTCGTTTACACAATTTCATCACTCTGTGAGTGAGTTTCTCTTCTCTCCGGTTTGGAAACCGACGGATACCGAAGTCGGCGGTGGACAGATCGGTGCGGCGATCTACATCTGGGGCTCTATCCTGACCTGCGCGGTCGCACTGGTCATTGCCATCCCTTTTAGCCTTTCCACGGCGATCTTCATGACACAGATTTCTCCTAAAATCGGGGAAAAGATCATTCGTCCTGCGGTAGAGATCTTCGTCGGGATCCCATCTGTTGTTTACGGCTGGGTCGGGCTGGTCGTCCTGGTACCGCTCATCCAGAAGGTATTTGACCGCTCTCACGGGCAGTCGGTGCTGGCGGCAGCGATCGTGCTTTCCGTCATGATCTATCCGACGATCACTTCCGTCTCCGCAGATGCCATTCGCAGCGTGAATCAGAAGTATATCGAAGGCGCCTATGGTCTTGGCTCTACCCGCTGGCAGATGATTTATAAAGTGCTTCTCCCCGCTGCGATGTCGGGCATCCTGACTGCTATCGTGCTCGGCTTGGCCAGAGCTTTTGGCGAAGCACTCGCGGTTTCCATGGTCATCGGGAAGATGCGCGCATTCCCGAAGAGCCTGCTTGACCCGACGAACAACCTGACGTCTGCGATCGCTTCCGATATGGGCGGCGCTATGGACGGCGGTGAATTCAATGCAGCCCTGTGGTCCATGGCACTCCTGCTCTTTATTGTTTCCCTTCTTTTCATTCTGATCATTCATCTGATCGCTGCCAGAAAGGAGAAAATCTGATGAACCCGAATTCTTCCCTTTCGGCGGACGAGCTTCGCCATGTGAGCGGCTCACTGAAGAGGGCGCATATGTCCGATCATCTCGCGACGGCTGTCTTCTATGTGGTGTCCGGTGCCTTCGTCCTGCTTCTCATCGCCTTCACGATGTATGTAGTCTGGGGCGGCATCAAAGCCTTCCGTCCTGAGATTTTCTCTTTTGATGCAAACGGCATTGGAAATCAGTTTTTCAACACCGTTTATCTCGTTTTCCTCTCTCTTGTGATTTCTGTACCGATCGGTATCTTTGCCGGTGTGTACATGGCGGAATATGCACCGGAAGGCCGCATCATCCAAGCTCTTCGCATCGCCATCGAGACATTATCCTCGCTCCCTTCGATCGTGGTCGGCCTTTTTGGCTACCTGGTCTTTATCATCATGGTCGGCTCCCAGTGGAACCTCTTCGCAGGCGCTTTGGCGGTGTCCGTCCTGTCTCTGCCGCTTATCACTGCGACCACCTATGATGCGCTGAAAGCGCTGCCGCATGGCTTCAAAGAAGGCAGCCTTGCACTGGGGGCGACCCACTTCGAGACCATCTGGAAGGTCATGCTGCCGGCGGCCATCGGACCGATCGTGACCGGCATCATCCTTGCAGCCGGCCGAGGCTTCGGCGAAGCTGCCGCGCTCCTTTATACCGCAGGCATGAGTACGGATATCAGCTGGCAGGTGTGGGATATCACATCGCCTGTTTGCCCGCTGAATCCATTCCGCCCGGGTGAGACGTTGTCCCTGCAGGTCTGGGCATCCCGCACCGAGGGCGTCGGCGGATCCGCTGCGGATACAGCAGCAGCAGCTTCTGCCGTCCTGATGCTCATGGTGCTGGCCTTCAGTGTCGGAGCCCGCCTTATCAGTTACTACATTACTAGGAAAACAGAAGGAGAACATGCATAATGTACTATAATGGAAATTCAGTGGCGGTCCCGGCTCCTGCCGATGCACCGGCCATCTCTGTATATAACAATATAAGTTTCGATTGCAAGAACGTTGATCTGTACTACGGCTCATTTCAGGCCCTGAAGGGCATCAATCTTCGCATTGAAAAGAACCAGATCACCGCGCTCATCGGGCCGTCCGGCTGCGGGAAATCGACGTTCCTGCGCTCTCTGAACCGCATGAATGACCTCATCCCGTCCTGCCGTGTAGAAGGGGAGATCCTTCTTGCCGGTGTCGATGCCTACAAAGATATCGATCCGATCGTTCTTCGCCGTCATGTCGGCATGGTTTTCCAGCAGCCGAATCCATTCCCTAAGAGCGTCTATGATAATGTCGCTTATGGGCCTCGCCTGAAAGGCATCACCAAGAAAGCGGATCTGGATGAGATCGTAGAAAGCAGCCTGCGTCAGGCTGCCATCTGGGACGAACTGAAAGACCGCCTGCATAAGTCTGCCCTCGGTCTCTCCGGCGGTCAGCAGCAGCGTCTCTGCATCGCCAGAGCCCTTGCCGTAGAGCCGGATGTTCTCCTGATGGATGAAGCGACCTCTGCCCTCGATCCGATCTCCACTGCGCATATCGAAGAACTCGCGGTCAAGCTCAAGGAACGCTACACGGTCATCATGGTCACCCATAACATGCAGCAGGCACAGCGTATCGCTGACAAGACAGCCTTCTTCTATCTTGGTGAAATGGTCGAATACGGCGAAACCAGACAGATTTTCGAGAATCCGCAGAAAGAACGAACGATTCGTTACATTTCCGGTCACTTTGGTTGATTTCATATGATAAAATAATAAGGAATACTTCACCGGCGGGTCAGAGACGATCAAGGTCTCTGGCGTGCCGGCTTTTGGATAGCATAATAATTAGAAATGAGAAATGAGAAATGAGAAATGAAGGAGCGGCGCAAAAAATAATAGGGCGCCGCATGGGGTAAGATAATTAAGAAAACGCTGATTAAATCGCAGAATCTGATTTGGTATGTATTTTCATGCAATGATTCGTCATAACCCTCCTTAAATAGCTCGCTATTCGCGCCCCCTATTCCTTGCTTTGTATGAAAATACAAGAGCCAAATCAGACAACGATTTAATCGGTGTTTCCTCCATTCGTTTCGGCGCTATATAATTTGTGCGCCGTACTACCATTTCTCATTTCGCATTTCTAATTTCTCATTGATGCCTATTGCTAAAATTGAATGTTTTCGATCATGAAACAGGAGACAAATCATGCCTTTAATTTACTGTGTAGAAGATGATGAAAGTATTCGCGAGCTGGTGAGTTATGCACTTCGGGGACAGGGGTACAAGGTCGAAGGCTTTGGTGATGCCAATGCGCTGTATGATGCGCTGCAGAAAAATATACCTGATATGCTGCTCCTTGATATCATGCTTCCGGGCGAGGATGGGCTGACCATTCTGAAGAAAATGAGAGCGCCGGGAAGCGGAGCCATGCAGACGGTCCCGATCATCATGATGACGGCGAAAACAAGTGAGTTCGATATCGTAAAAGGGCTTGACTGCGGAGCGGATGACTATGTGACGAAGCCTTTCGGCATCATGGAGCTGCTCTCTCGGATCCGTTCGGTCCTTCGCCGAGCCAAAAAAGCGACGGAGCCGGATAAGAAGCTGCTTTCTTACGGTCATATCGTCGTGGATCAAGAGCAGCACGTCGTCACAGCAGGCGGAAAAGAGATCCAGCTGACTCTCAAAGAATTCGACCTGCTCTGTTATCTCCTGCTGAACAAGGGCATCGTCCTGTCCCGCGATCAGATCATGCAATCGGTATGGGATTCTCCTTTTGAAATGGAGAGTCGTACCATCGATATGCACATCATGAGCCTTCGTCAGAAGCTTGGGGAGGAAGGCTCTCTCATTCGCACGGTCCGTGGCGTGGGCTACAGGCTGGGGGATAGAAAATAGGGAAGAGGCTTGGGGTTAGCCCTTGGGGCGGAGCGCCCTTGGATTGCGGATGAAAGCCTCGATTGAATGAGAAATTAGAAATGAGAAATGCGAAATGGTGGTGCGGCGCATAAAAATATGGAAGCGCCGCGAAGTATAAATCATGGCGATGCCATGAGCTGGCATTCCAGTCACTAGTCACCAGTCACAAGTCACTCAAGGCCCCTAATCCCTAATCCCCTAATCCCTGATTTATAACCTATTACCTATGGAGTCATGCATAGGCGGCTATGCTGCTCTATTTTATATTTCTACTAATACAACTCACGTAGGAGAAACACATGAGAGGAAGAATTTATAAAAGTCTGCTCTTTATGGGCATCATATCCGTGGTCGTGACATTCATACTCTCGGCCATCTTATATTACCAGGGCATGCAGGAGCAGATCAGTGCGGAGCTCGGGCGCACGGCGCGTGTCGTTTCCGGTGCGGTTTCCAAGGACAAGGAAGAGAGCAGCATCGAGTATCTGGACTGGGTCTTCAAAGACAATGAACGTGCCATTCACATCGTCTGGCTCGATACCGATGGCTCTGTCATCTATGACAGTGACCACAAAGAGGAGGATTACAAGGCAAGCGGCGAAGTGAAGGCGGCATTTGCGATGGGCAGTGGACACGAAGTGCATAAGGACTCCTTTGACAAGCCGAAGAGCTATTATGCCGTCAGAGCAGATGACGGCACGGTACTCCGGCTTTCAAGCGGACGCATGGTGAATTACAAAGGCTACTCCTCCTACTTGCCGGAGATCTTCATCTTCCTCCTGGTCTTCACTGTGGGCTGTCTGGCTGCTGCGGAACGGGAGACAGAAAGCATTTTGAAACCCTTCCATCTCTTGGGAGACCTCGTGCAGCGTATCATGAAGGGGGAGAAGGTGGACGAGCTGCCGCCGGAATATAAGGAACTGCGTCCCCTCATCCGTAAAGTCGAAGAGCAGCACAATGATATTGAAAACTATATGGAGGATATCGAAGAGGAAAGAAATACGATCCGCATCGTGGTCGATACCATCACAGACGGCATCATCCTTCTGAATGGCAGCCGGGAGATCATCGATTACAATAAGACGATCGAAGATATTTTCCATCCGAACGAAAACAAGCGCTTCCGCCGTATAGCGAGCCTTTATCATGATGAGGACTGGCTTCGTGTCATCGGCAAAGCCTACCACAGCGAGGGAAAGCAGGAGTACACCATGTACCTTTTTGATAAGCCCTTCCGTATGGTCATGAATCGGATCGTACTGACTGACGGAGAATCCGGTCTTCTCATCGTACTTCGTGATATGACGGCTTCTTATATGGCTGAAAAAATGCGCCGCGAATTCTCTGCTAATGTTTCGCATGAGCTGAAGACACCGCTGACCTCTATCAGCGGGTTCGCAGAAATGATTGCCAATGGCATGTACCAGAAGCCCGAGGAAGTGCGGCTCTTCGGCAGCCGCATCGTGAATGAATCCCAGCGAATGCTGACACTGATCGATACCATCATGCATCTTTCAAAGATCGAGGAGACAGAGACCACCATCACATGGAAGACCGTCTCTGTGGACAGCTTGGTGCGGTATGCAGCTGATCTCATTTCTCCACAGGCAGATGCCAAGCATGTCAAGGTGCACGTGGATACAGACCCGCTTTATACCTATGGCAATGCAGCGCTTCTCTCTGAGCTTATCATGAATCTCCTGGATAATGCGGTGAAATACAACCATGAAGGCGGGGATGTATATGCACGCCTTTCACCGGAGGGGGCAGACAAGATGATCCTTACGGTATCGGATACAGGCATCGGCATCCCGAAGGATAAGCAGGGACGCGTCTTTGAGCGCTTCTACCGTGCCGAAGAGAGCCGGAACAAAGCGACCGGCGGCAGCGGACTGGGACTTGCTATCTGCAAGCATATCGTAGAAAAGCACAAAGGCATGCTCTCTATCGAAAGTACCGAAGGGGAAGGCACGACCGTCACTGTTGTCCTGCCGAGAATGAGCGAAGGCGACGTGAATCGGGAGCACGCTGAAGCGATGACGGCCAAGCAGGAAGCAGCAGATGCAGAGTCTGGTCGTCTCGCCGCCAAAGAAGCCGAAGAAGACAGAAAGGCCCTCGAAGCTGCGGGTGATGCCAAAGGCGAAAAGGCGGGAAAAGACGTACACCATAAGGTCAAGAAGCCGAAGAAAGAAAAAGAAAAGAAAGAGAAGGGACGGAAGAAGGACGAGAAGAAGAAGAAATAATGGATTCTGGCAGCTCCATCGAGAGAGCCGTGCATTTCACCGCGAAAGAAGCACGGCAGTTTCTGCTGGGGCTATGGGGCAAAGAGGCGCGTGTGATAAGCACCTGAGAGGCTTTGATCCCGCATGCCCTCTTCCTCTTCTGTATTTTTCCTCTTGACTTGGATCGATTTCTGTAGTATCATATCCCTTGTAATTGATTGCAAGCAGAAGTCATCCGCTTCTCACCTTACATGGCGCAGGCTACTAAGGTTTACGTATGAACTCAAGGCGGACGGCAGATGCTGTCCGCCTTTACACTTGCAATGATTTCTATTTCGGAGGTGAAAAGAATAGGTAAGGAACTTCGCATCAATGAACAGATCCGCGCCAGAGAGGTGCGTGTTGTCAGCGATGCAAATGAACAATTGGGGATCATGACGCTCCATGAAGCGATTCGCATGGCGGAAGAAAAAGGACTTGATCTCGTCGAGGTGGCACCCAATGGCCGTCCACCCGTATGCCGTATCATGAACTATGGCAAATACAGATATGAACAGCAGAAACGTGATAAAGAAGCCAAGAAGAAACAGAAGGTATTCCAAATCAAAGAAGTCAAGCTTCGTCCAAATATCGAAGACCATGATTTCTTTGTCAAACTGAAGAATGCGCAGCGTTTCTTAGGTGATGGAAACAAAGTCAAAGTGACCATCATGTTCCGTGGCAGAGAAATGACCCATCCAGAACTTGGACAGGATGTTCTCGACCGTTTCGCTAAAGAACTGGGTGATACCGTTGTTCGCGAAAAGCCACCGAAATTAGAAGGGCGCAACATGACAATGATCGTTGCCCCAAAAGCATAACAAAGGAGAGTACAAAATGCCGAAAATGAAAACCCGTCGCGCTGCGGCAAAACGTTTTACTGAAACCGGATCCGGTCAGTTCAAGAGAAACAAAGCATTCAAGAGCCACATTCTCGAAAAGAAGTCCCCGAAGAGAAAGAGAAACTTCAGAAAAGCAGCACTGGTTTCCAAGTCTGATTACAAACGTGTAGCAAGATTGCTTCCAAACGGCTAATAAGGAGGATATAAGAGAATGGCAAGAGTAAAAAGCGGCGTTACCGCTCATGCAAGACATAAGAAGATTCTGAAACTGGCTAAGGGCTACAGAGGTGCTCGTCACACCCAGTTCAGAAAAGCAAACGAACTGGTCATGAAGGCTCTCTACTATGCTAGAAGAGACCGTAGATCCAAGAAGAGAGAATTCCGTAAGCTCTGGATCGTCCGTATCAATGCAGCAGCTCGTCAGAACGGCCTGACCTACAGCAAGCTCATCGCTGGCCTGACCCGTGCTGGTATCGAAGTGAACCGTAAGATGCTCTCCGAACTCGCTATCAGCGATCCGGCTGGCTTCACCCAGATCTGCGAAGCAGCTAAAAACGCTTAATCCATAAAAATCCGTCTATGACGATCTGTCACGGACGGATTTTTATTTTGGGCAAAGGGCGCTTGAACGGAAAAAGAAAAAGTGACGGGCCCCCTGTGAAGCTTCTTCTGTGATCCATCGAAATAGAGCCGGTCATTTTATGCTATAATGACAGCAAAGATCTAAGCGAGGTGATGCCAATGACTATACAACAAATACTCACGTTCCTTTCTGCGAAGGGGCTGCTTCATGAGGATGAAGCGTTCACCATAGCAGGCGGGGAAGAGGCCGCATCGATCTCTCTTACGCTGCCGCATCTTCTCATCTTAAAGGATGTGACAGAAGAGGAGAAGGCCATTCTGTCATCGAGGCTTTCTATGCTGTATGAGAAGGAGAGCACACTCATCCTCCTCTCTTCGGAAGGCCGTATTCGCAGGCTTACCATGGGTGAATTCCGGCATGACCTTGGGAAGGAGCCATTTCTTTTCCTTTTCGACAGCCGCAAAGCAAGAGGGAAGGAACCTACGCCGTTCACACTGTCTCCGCTCGAGGAGACGATGGATATGCTGCTGGCACCCGGCGGCTGTCCCTGGGATCGCGCGCAGGATCATAGATCGCTTCGCACCTATTTCCTGCAGGAGGTCTATGAAGTGATCGATGCGATCGACAAGGATGATATGGTGAACCTGAAAGAGGAGCTGGGCGATGTGCTGCTGCAGATCGTCTTTCATGCGCGCCTCGCGGAGAAGGAAGGCTTCTTCACCATGCAGGATGTCGTGGACGGCATCAATGAGAAAATGATCCGCCGGCACCCCTTCGTTTTCGAGAAAATCACGGTGGAGGAGACGAAAAAGCTCCTTGGAGATTGGGAAACACGGAAAAGATTGGAAAAAAACCGAAAATATCTGCTTTCCGGCGTCTCAAAAGACTTGCCAAGTCTGCTTTTAGCATGTATAATTCAAAGGAAAGTTGGTTCCCATGGACTGACAGAAGCCCTCGAGGATGGCGCACTTTCTGCGTCTTGTGCTGAAGAGATCAAGGCAACCGCAGACGGGAAGGGAGCTGTTGATAAAGAGCTTTCGGTGGGGCGTTTCCTTTTTGCGTTAGACCGTGTAATAAATGCAGAAGGGGTAGAACCTGAACTGGCTCTCCATCGCTACGCCAGATATGTCATGGATCAGCTGAGAGCCTTTGAAAAGGGCCTTTTCCAGAGAGGGAAGAGCCTGATGGACATCTCGCCCGAGGAGGCTCAGGTCTTGTGGCAGGATTTCTGCCGAAAGACGGATACATCAGTGCTCCCCTAGCCCATTGGAGCTGAGAAGCGGTGTGCCCTGTGCACCACTCTTCTTTGTTGGCAAAAGCCATCATTATTAAAGGAGGATGTTTAGTTATGAACAAAACAGAACTCATCACTGCTGTCGCTCAGGAAGCAGAAATGACCAAGAAAGATGCCGAAAAAGCAGTCAAGGCTGTCATCGATGTCGTATCCGGTGCTCTTGCCAAAGGTGAAAAGGTCCAGCTGATCGGCTTTGGTACTTTCGAAGTCCGTGAACGTAAAGCTCGTGAAGGCCATAATCCGTCCACACAGGAAGTCATCAAGATCCCGGCTTCCAAGACTCCGGCTTTCCGCGTTTCCAAACAGCTGAAAGAAAAAGTCAATGTAAAACCGGCTAAAAAGACCAGAGCTAAGAAAGCGGCTAAGAAATAAGATGGTACAGAAAAAGGAGCTGTGAAGAAATGAATCCTCGTTTCTTCACAGCCCTTTTTTACTTTGCGTTCATTTGGTTCAAGGTTCAGGGTTCAAGGCTCTCGGGGCG
>ERZ1023830.127-NODE-127-length-26118-cov-51.689176_pt1 | contig 26118 bp, 22 predicted proteins | sample MGYA00380381_ERZ1023830 | MGnify/ENA primary metagenome ERZ1023830 (study PRJEB33179, sample SAMN07449067) | human gut metagenome | biome: Human-gut; feature: Human associated habitat; material: Faeces | host: Homo sapiens | place: India:Kasaragod | collected... | reverse complement strand
ATTTCGCTAATCACCAAATTTATAAGTACTTATAATTCATCGAACTCACGTTAATATATTATATATTAACCATTTATCTAATTATAAAAATAGTTCTTTTATATTTACGTTTCCAATTTCTCGTATGTTAGATACCTATAAATGTTGCGTTGTTGCGTGTTGCGTTGTTGCGTTATTTTTTTTCGATAGCGTATATGTAATTCCAAGAAAAAGCGTAAATTTGTATTTTGAAAATGAAAAGCGATTTGATATGTCAGAGCCATTAGCAGAACGTATGCGGCCGCAGACACTCGATGACTATGTCGGGCAGGACCATCTTGTGGGGCAGAATGGAGTGTTGCGGCGGATGATAGAGTCGGGGCACGTAAGCTCCTTCATCTTGTGGGGACCTCCCGGTGTCGGCAAGACGACGCTGGCGCAGATCATCGCCCACACGCTCAAGGTGCCGTTCTATACACTTAGTGCTGTGACCAGTGGCGTGAAGGAGGTGAGGGATGTCATCGCTCGGGCCAAGCAGGGGCGGTTCTTCCAGGAGCAGTCGCCCATCCTGTTCATCGATGAGATTCACCGCTTCTCCAAGTCACAGCAGGACTCGCTGTTGGGGGCTGTAGAGCAAGGTGTAGTGACGCTGATCGGTGCGACTACCGAGAATCCTTCTTTTGAGGTCATCCGTCCTTTGCTCTCGCGTTGCCAGCTCTATGTGCTCAAGTCGCTCGACAAGGACGATCTGCTGAAGATCCTCCATCGCGCCATCACGAAGGATACGGTGCTGAGCAAACGGCAGATAGAGTTGAAGGAGACGGGTGCCATGCTCAGATATAGTGGAGGCGACGCACGCAAGCTGCTCAACATACTGGAGTTGGTGGTAGGTGCCAACGACACCTCCGACATCGTCATCACCGACGCCATGGTGGAAGACCGCCTTCAGACCAATCCACTGGCCTACGACAAAGACGGAGAGATGCACTACGACATCATCTCGGCTTACATTAAAAGTATTCGTGGTTCTGACCCTGATGCCGCACTCTATTGGATGGCAAGGATGATAGAGGGTGGGGAAGACCCGCAGTTCATAGCGCGTCGCCTGGTCATCTCCGCCGCGGAAGACATAGGGCTTGCCAACCCCAACGCGCTGCTGATGGCCAATGCTGCCTTTGATGCCGTGATGAAGATCGGGTGGCCCGAAGGGCGCATTCCTCTTGCCGAGGCGACTGTCTACTTGGCGACGAGTCCTAAGAGCAACTCGGCTTATCTGGGTATCGACACGGCGCTCTCAGAAGTCAGGAAGTCCGGCAACCAGCCCGTGCCGCTGCCATTGCGCAATGCGCCCACCAAGCTGATGGAGGAACTCGGATACCACGACGGCTATAAATATCCTCACGACTATCCCGGCAACTTCACGCCACAGCAATATCTCCCCGATGAGTTGAAGGATCAGCGCTTCTGGCATGCCCAGCACTCTCCTTCGGAAGAAAAACTCTATCAGCGCATGCTCAGCTGTTGGGGAGACCGGTATAAGGAATAGTCGAAGCGGGCTTAAGCTCATTTTTGTACTTGATATTAATAATATATAAGGTGTCATAACTTATTTAATAAGATAATCACATCAACGAAAAGATTTTTGACCATGAACATTGTAGAACTCGACGGCTACGCCGCCAACCCCGGAGACCTGTCTTGGGATGCACTCAAGACTTTTGGCAATCTCACTGTTTATCCGCGTACAGCGCCGGAAGACGTGGCAGCGCGCGCCAAGGACGCCGATGCCGTGTTGATCAATAAAGTGAATATCACCGACGAGGTGATGGCCCAGCTGCCCAAACTGAAATATATCGGTGTGCTTGCCACCGGCTATAATGTGGTGGACGTGGAAGCTGCTCACCGGCGTGGCATCGTGGTGACGAATATCCCTTCGTACAGTACCGACAGTGTGGTGCAGATGACTTTCGCTCATATTCTGAATATCACCAATCAGGTGGCTCACTATGCCGAAGAGAGTCGCCAAGGTAAATGGAGCCATAACCCAGACTTCTGCTATTGGGATACGCCGTTGCCGGAGTTGGCCGGGAAGACGATGGGCATCGTAGGACTCGGACATATCGGCATGAGAGTGGCGCGCATCGCCTGCGACTTGGGTATGGACGTGTTTGTCCTGACTTCTAAAAACGCTACCGACCTCCCTGCAGGCATTCAGAAGACCACACTGGAGGGCGTCTTGGCCGTGTCCGATATTCTCTCGCTCCATTGTCCCTTGACCAAAGATACCTATCATCTCATCGACGCCAAGCGGTTGAAGCTGATGCGTCCGTCAGCTATTCTGATCAACACCGGACGTGGGCCTCTTGTTGACGAGGAGGCTGTGGCCAGCGCCTTGGCAAACGGCGAGCTGGCTGCCTATGGCGCTGACGTAATGACCGAGGAGCCGCCACAGGCTGACAATCCTCTCTTCGCCCAACCCCATGCCTACATCACTCCGCATATTGCCTGGGCTACGAAGGAAGTGCGGGAACGGCTGATGAAGATATGCGTTGAGAACATTAAAGCGTTTGTTGAAGGTAGAGACTTAAATCATGTTTAAATCAAGAGAGTGGGAATATCCATTTAAGTGCTGATTTAATCATGTTTGAGTAATCCGTATATTAACAGGAAACATCAATAGAGAATGTTTTATCACGATCCGGTCTTCATCCATTCTGTCCAGCAGACGATCGAAATCTTGGGTACTTTGGCCTTTGCCATCTCCGGCATACGCCATGCGGCAGCAAGACACTACGACTGGTTTGGGGGCTTTGTATGCGGTTTTGTCGTGGCTATCGGCGGTGGTACTTTGCGCGATGTCATGTTGGGAGTGACCCCTTTCTGGATGACCTCGCCGATGTATATCGTTTGCACCTTTCTTGCCCAGGCGATGGTGATACTCTTCGCACGGCTACTCCGACATCTGGACAATGCTTGGTTTTTCTTTGATACGTTGGGTCTGGCGCTGTTCACGATAGCAGGTATACAGAAGACGCTGGTCTGTGGACATCCGTTTTGGGTAGCCATCTCAATGGGCTGCATCACTGGATCCGCAGGTGGTGTCATCCGTGACCTGCTGCTCAATCGCCCGCCGGTGATTTTCCGGAAAGAGATCTATGCCATGGCAAGTATTCTGGGCGGGCTTGTCTACTGGCTGATGATCTCATTACACGCTAATGTTGCAGTTACTGTGGTGGTGGTCTTTGTCATCATCGTGACGATCAGAATATTAGCAGTAAAATACCATCTCTCACTCCCTCTGCTCAAAGATGAGGGACAAGATCACACGACAGAGTAGTACCTGTGCGGCGTGAACAGTTGTTTCAAGTCCATCCTTGTCTTTAGATTATCACGGCGTTTCCTTTTCTCGAAAATGTCAAAAGAAAAGATTGAAACTTTCTGCTTGAAGATTAATAATTGCCAATGTTTGATAAGAAACTCGTTTTTTTTTATTACTTTTGCATGTAAAATTGAAAATCGAAGATAGATGAAACAGCTATTTTATGTCTTGTCATTCTTGGTAGTGATGTTGCTGGCTTCCTGCACGGACAGCTTGCATAGAGATTTCAACCACCTGCTCGTAGAATTGGCAGGGCAGGACGAGGAGATTTCCGGTCAGGACTGGAAGAAGATACAAAACTATCTCCAAGCCAATCAGGATCACTTCGAAGACTTCTTTGAGGATGGCCGTTTAAAGGTCAGCGAGGTAGAGGCTTATATCACCGATTTCTTTGCCAAGCGCCGTCCGCCAAAGCATGTCCGCTTTGTGGGTATCAATGTTGAGACGCTGAAATTCCATATCTTCGTCGAGCGCAGCGGCTCGATGATGGCCTACGATAGTCCTGATGGCGACGGTTCCTTCCGCTCGGCAATTATGGCCATGGAGAATAGCATTTCGGGCAAAGTCTGGGTTGACAGCATCGGCGACAAGGGCTATACAGACTATCGCAAGATCTTCGACGAGATGCTCAACCGCACACAGGGCAACGAGGTAAGCATCTTGGTGACCGACATGATCTACTCGGTGAAAGACATGCAGGGCGTCAATCCGCACAAGATCTTCAATGAGGCGCAGGAGATGGTGCGCTCTGTCTTCAAGGACGCCGTAAAAGACAAGGCCATGCTGGTGGTGCGCATGAATGGCTCTTATAATGGTCCCTATTATTCTTTCGACAATAGTGTGAAGACGTTTAACGGACGCAGACCTTACTACATCATCGTGATCACTTCCAACAGCAATATGGAGCAGCTGACAACCGAGCCTGATTATCGCACCTTCTCTGACTTCCAGAATTTGAAAGGCTACGAGAATATGTGTCTCTTCACGGCTTCTCCTATCTACAGCCCTTACTGTTCGTTCCTCTTAGGGGGTAAGGACCTCGCCGGTCATTTCCGTCCGGCCCACGGTCAGGAAGATGCCGTGACCAGTCTCACCGACGTGGAGCCTGATAAAGACAAAGGCTATGTGCAACTGGCTTTAGCCGTAGACTTGAAAGGCCTGATGATAGACGCAGACTATCTGACCGATATCCACCATTATCAGTTGATTTCCGACGATGGCATCAAATTGAAGGCAATCCGTCCGATCGTTGCTTCAGACCGCACACCGGCCGAGAAGAAGTATCTCGGCACTGCGACCCATCTGTTCCTGCTCACCGTGCCCAAGATCACCCATGAGCAGTCGGTGAAGATACGTCTGATCAACCAGTTGCCGGTATGGACACAGCGGGGATCGACAGACAACGACCTAATGCCTGACAACACTACGACGTTTGGACTGAGTCCGTTGTTGCAGGGTATCTATGGCAGTTATAGCCGCAATGCCAGCGACACGCCGGCTTATTTTGAACTGAACTTGAATATTGACAACTGATTTTCACCATAACATCATATGAAAAATGCGATATTGCTTGGCGGCGGTTTGGTACTGACCCTGCTGTTCTTAATCTTTCCAGCCACTGTCTACGAGTTAGGCTATTATCAAAATGAGTTTTCCAACGAGATGTACAACGAAAATCTCTATTTGATCACGGCGCTGATCACGACTTGCTGCTCATGGGGTGGGGCTGTGCTGTTTTACTATGTCATTAACAGCGTGAGTTTCAGCCGGTGGTTTCATTGGCTGATTGTGCTTGCTGCCGCGTCCGTACTGGCTGCTGTGTGTGGCTTTGCTTATGCCAACAGCGTTTTAGACGGCCTTGGATATGATTTTGAGTCTCAGCTCTCCGGCTTCAGTGTTGTCAACTTTGTCATTGCTGCTCTCCTCTATGTGGTAGCAAGTTTTTCGATGAGATGGTGGAGCAGCAACTGCCGGCACACGCCAATCCCCGAGTGAAACGAAAAATATCAATACATATATAATAATAACAACATCATAACATGCGGTTATTTCTATTCCTTACAGGCGGTACAGGTTCACGTGTGATGCGCCCTTTTATCATGCAGCTGGCGGCCGGTGTGCATCCATTGGATGAGCAGGGCCAGCCGATCGCCTTGGAAGTCATCCCGATTATCGTCGATCCACATAAAGCCAACGAAGACCTGAAGCGTACGGAAAACCTTTTGCGCTGGTACCGCAGCATCCATAAGGGACTGTATGGTGATCGCGCGGATGTGAAGAAAGGCTTCTTCTCGGCAAAGATTTCCACGCTGAGCGACATACTTCCCGGTGGCAGCAATCTGAGCGACACCTTCCTTTTCAACCTCGGAGCCGTGGAGGAGGAGAGGTTTAGCGAGTTTATCGATTTCAATACCTTGGATCCCGCCAATCAGGCGTTGTGCAGCATGATGTTTTCCAAGGACCAGCTGCAGACCAAGATGGACATTGGATTCGTGGGATCGCCAAACATCGGATCGATAGCACTCAATGAGTTCAAGGACTCGGAAGAGTTTAAGCAGTTCTCCAACGTGTTCCGCAAGGACGACCGCGTGTTTGTGGTGTCAAGTATCTTTGGTGGTACCGGCGCCGCCGGGTATCCTATTATCGTCAAGAACATCCGTAATGCTGCCGACAATGCGGCTATCAACAACCGTGGCGACCTGAGAGATGCCCGGATCGGCGCTCTCACGGTCTTGCCCTATTTCAATATCCAGCAGGACAGCAACAGCCCGATATCGCGCGGCGACTTCATCTCGAAGACCAAGTCGGCCCTGTTTTATTATCACGATAATCTCACCGGACTTCGTCATGCCGGTAAAGACTTGCCGATGTCGAAGGTCAACGCTTGCTATTATCTGGGCGACGAGGTGCCATCGAATCCTTATTACAACGACCCCGGTGACAATGGACAGCGCAACGATGCCCACATGGTGGAGTATGTCGGTGCCCTGGCGATCCTCGACTTCTTGGGCATCCCCGATGACGACTTGGTGACTGTCAACGGCAATGCTCAAAAGCCTATCTTTAAGGAGTATGGCCTTTCTCGTGACCTCATGCATCTGACATTGAAGGACTTTGGCGTGCAGACCCAGGTGACTGTCAACAAAGACATGGCTAAGTTCTACTTGGCTTACCAGTATATCACCAATCAGTTTTCGCAGGATTTCGGCCGCGGCTATACCCAGGATAAGCCCGAGATACAGCGTGGCTTCCTGGCAACGAGCTTCTTCCAGACACTTACGGCCGATTTCTTTGTGGGCTACCGTCAGTGGCTCAAGGAGATGGCTTCCAATCAGCGGTCCTTTACTCCTTTCAACCTCAACACGACGCAGCTGGCAGACGCTATCTGTGGTGTTGCGCCGAAGAAGAGTTTCTTTTCGGGAGAGATCAGCTATAAGACTCTGTTGAGCGCGATGAACAAATCCTCTCAGGCTGCTTCACGACAAGGGCGGTTCAGCTCAGGTGATGTCGCCTTACGCCTGTCTACGCTGTTGGACGAGGTGCTCGACAAACTGATAGATGAAAAATATGATGGCATAGCATAGCACATCGTATGTGTTGGACTACAGAAGATAGGTATTAAGATGTCGAAGATATTATCCTATAATAAAAAGACGACCGGCGAAGGATGGATTCCCTTGTCCGGACAATATGGTGCTGACGAGATCAATATGATCAGCGATCCCAATGGTGGCTTGTCGGTGAAACCGCGAACGGCCATTCCTTCTCCGTTTGCCCAGATGGACTTGGTAAAGAACGCTTTCCGGCGCTTGAGTGCTAATGAGCGTCTGAAAGGCGAGGTGATGGATGAGCGTCTGGTCAGCTATGCCTTGGATATAGCGCAGGTATTTTTCAATATCAAGGAACTCAAGCATAATCTTGGAGGACAGACGGGCACGTCGGGAGTTAACGGCACGCAACTCCATATTGTAGAATGGAATAAGGACAAAGAGTTGGGGCTCTTGCAAACATCTCCTTCCCATCGGTTGCTCGGCGATACGCTGCAAATGTTTTTGCGGCAGGACAATGAGTCGTTCAACTTCGACCACATGGACCGCCTCTTCTTCCTTGTATATGGCAATGAGGTGATCGGTTGCACGTCACCCGTGACCTTGTTTATGGCTACTCCCAATGCACAGCTCAATACCTGGAACATTCCTATCGAGCAGAATGTCAATCTCTTCGATAAGGTACGCCCACTCTACGAGCGTACGGAAAAGTTTGTGCTATGCCTCTATGCGCTCTTCACGGCCTATCCTCAGCTAAAGGATCTGTGCGGTGAAGTAAACAGCTATCTGATCACTTGTTTTGGCCTGCTGCCAACAAGCCTGAAGCAGACTATCCTGGCTACTATTGGCAATCCGATGGTCAAAGACGAGAATAGCTGTGAGGGTGCACGGCAGTATCTTCAGCATGAGTATGCCCAAATCGAAGAGGGTGTGCAGGCTTTGGGAGTACCCTTCTTCTGCCTGCGGCGTGAAGACATTTTGGAGAACATCGCGCATAGCGATTTCCTCTTGATACCGACTTTGCCTCAACCCGAGGGCGAACTGATTCCTTTGGTGCTGCAAAACCATCTCAATGCACCGACGGACAATCCTTATCACTATATCTCCGACATTTGGGATGACACGATCACCATTCGTCCTGAAGACTATGCCGAAAGTCCGTCTCACCGAATTCTACCGGGTACTTCCCATCCCTATCCTTGGCTGACTTCTGCTGATTTCTTCCAGCCTTCGTCGATCAAGCTCGACTATGCGCTGAACAGTGATTGCTTCTTTGACGGTTCGCTGACTCAAACCAGTCAGAATGTCGATCATTCCGGCTTCCTCTTGCCTTTGACAGACACCTACTTCAAATATTTCACGGTCGACGATCTGCAGGGGACTATCTGTGGGCGCCGTCGCTTTGAGATGATTCATTCGGTCGTAGGCGGTCAGGAGCAGCTCAAGGTCGTTCTGCGTCTGCCCGTACAGAAGCAGGGCGGATACATCACCTTGGAGCGTACCTACGTGCCAGCGATCGGCGTGGACTTGCACTATAATGTCGGTGCTGACGTGGGCTATTTCGTCACCGTGCCCTTTGCGCTCAGCATCTTCCCCTTCATCAAGCCCGATCATATCGGCAGCTATCGGGTGCAGGTCGTGGACAGAGCCTTAGGTCTGTTTGAGAACTATCAGATAGGATTGCAATTCTTCAAGACGGGGGCTGCCAGCCAACCGATGGAGGTGAAGAGCCGCCAGCGTAGTTTGAAGAAGGAAAAACGCGTAGGCTCGGACTACTATCGTCCGTTCTCCACCTTTGATTATATCGCCGTACAGCTCTTCGACGAGCGTGGCACGTTGGCTACTCAGGGCGTGGTATGTCCGAAGTGGCCTCATTATACGGGTGGACATGATAAGTTTACCTTTGCCATTGACTTTGGTACTACCAACACGCATGTGGAGTGCATGCGCAATGGGCAGATGCCCGAGCCTCTGAAGCTCGACGTCTTGGCTGCCGGACGCTTGGTGGCTACCCTCTACAATGGAGAGCATCTGCTCTATGATGTCATCCTCAAGCAGGAATTCCTGCCAAAGATCATCGGCACTGACTATAGCTTCCCGCTTCGTACGGTTTTGTCTGAGGGTGAGCGCTTGGATGCTGAAAATATAGATGAGATAGTTGCTTTGGCCGATGCTAATATTCCTTTTATCTATGAGAAGGAAAGTATTGGTTACGGCAACCGTGTGGTGGCCAACCTGAAGTGGGCTGTGATTCCGGCAACAGCCAAGCGCATCAAGAGCTTCTTGACTGAGCTGGCGTTGTTGATGCGTGCTAAGGTGCTGTTGGATGGCGGTGATCTGTCCAAAGTGCGTTTGGTGTGGTTCTATCCTTTGGCCATGAAGGTGGGTAATGTCCATCGGATGGCTGATGTGTGGAGCCGTATTTTCCGGGATATTTTCGATGTCGATCCCGATGAGCACAACCTCATTCAGATGCCCGAGTCGATCGCTCCTTATTATTTCTACCGTTGTTCGAGCAAGTTCAGAGGTGCAGCCTCTACGGTGGCTTCTATCGACATCGGAGGTGGTTCGAGCGACGTGGTAGTCTTTGATTCCAATGCCAATCAGCCGACGATCTTGTCGTCTTTCCGCTTTGCTGCCAATGTGCTGTTTGGTGATGCCTTCTCTGATGTGCCTCAGGGCGACAGCAATCCGATGACGGTGAAGTATGTCGACTATTTCCGTAGGCTCTTTGACGCCGATGATGACCGCTATGGTGAGCTCAATGGTATCCTCGATGATATCACCTCCAAGCGTAAGAGCGAAGACATCAATGCTTTCCTCTTCTCTGTCATCGACAATAAGAATGTTGGCGGAAACGAAGTCTTCTCCTATGACTTGCGTCTGTCTGAGGATGGGCGTCTGAAGATTGCGTTTATCTATTTCTATTCAGCCATTATCTACTATGTGGCTTCAATGATGAAGCATAGAGGGCTTGACATGCCGCGCTCAATTATGTTCTCGGGTACAGGCTCCAAGGTGCTGGATATAGTAGGTAGTCAGCGTGACTTGGATTTGATATCAGAAGCAATCTTTGAGCGTGTTTACGGGCGGCAATATGGTGACGACGGCTTCAGTGTAGTCATGGAGCGCAACGCTCCTAAGCAGATCACTTGTCGTGGCGCACTGATGCAAGTGCGTGATGAGAGCGGCTTCGTTGCAGTCAGTCAGTTAAACAATATGCTCGATAGGTTTGACTTGCATCTGAAGTACAACTATACAGGAATCGACAAAGAGGTGCTGACCTACGCCGACATCGATGATGAGACGACGCGTGGAAAGTTGGTGGGCGCTGTCCGCCAGTTCAACGATTTCTTTGTTGCTCTTTGCCGGGACATACATGTTGAGGACCGCTTCTTGGTAGATCCGGTTGCTATGCAGCATTTCACTGAGTGGGTGAACCGCGACCTCGATCATTATCTTGTCAATGGATGGAATTTCTTCAACCGGAATGAACCTCAGCGACAGCCGACAGATGTGATTGAGGATGTGGTCTTCTTCTATCCGATCATTGGTTGCATACGCAATAATCTCATTGAGAATTTGTAGGAAAGTCTACAAGTTGAATCTAATTTATAATTTAGACAGTGATGTTTTCAAAGAAAAATAATGATGCGCTTGTAGACAGCCTACAGACTCGTGTGGATGCGCTTGGGCAGGAGGTTGAACAGCTGAAGAGTGCTGAGGCTGCTCAAAAAAAACTGATGGCTGCGTTGGATCTTCGTCTTCAGACATTGGAATCGGCTTTGGCTGACCGGAAAGATGGAGAGCCAACGATAGTTCAAAACGAGCCTCAAAGAGCCAACAGTAAGGCGATAGAAAATCATACTGACCATAATGATATCAGCGAGTTTTATCTTCCTGCGCCTACACCTGACGGAGTGTTTGAGGAAGTCAGTGAGTCTAAGCAAGTGGGAAAGAGTATCTATTTGTTGAAGACGAAAGATCAGGAGAATGGTACTTTTTCTATTTTGGAGGATAAAGACTCCATTGCTACGGCGATGATCAGCGTCAGCCAATTTATCAAGCCCGTTTGCCGTATTGAGGGCGACACACACCGCTATCCTCAAAGAGTCACTACCTTGGAAGAGGGTGTGGTAAGAAAAGAGGGTAATTCGTGGCATTTGGTGGCCAAAGCCAAATTGCTGTTTGAAGACAGATGATCCTCGTTGACAGATGTTTATAGATAGATGATGTTGATAGCCGTATAATAGACGTAAGCAATAACAATATGTGGGTAAAATGTCCAAAGTGTAGATTTCGCTTCGACCAGCCGGGGGGTGATAACGGTGAGGAGATTCAGTGTGTGTGTCCACGCTGTGGCACGCCCTTTACCTTTACAGCCAATGCATCTGATGACCTGTTGAAAGATGCTGAGGGACAAAAGGATGGGAGCGGTCGCCATGAAGAGACTTCGGCTCTGTACCAGGCTCATTCTCATTCTACAGCTGAGCATCTGGAGCATGGAGCAGAAGAATATACAAGCGAGGAAACTGACTATCAGCAGACTTCTTCGTTCGCTTCCAATGTTTTCTCTTCGTCCAGTGCTTCTGCTTCGTCTCATGCTTCCCATTCTTCCGATGCTGCTTCCTCTATAGCTTCTGCTTCGGGTACGTCTACACCCAATTGGAATGCGGCACCTGTTTATCAAAGTCCTCAGAAACCTCTTGAGCACTCTGAAACTTTGTCGGCAAATGTGAATAGAGCTCAGAAACACAGTAAATGGAGATATATCTTAGCATTGATTACTGTTATCGTTTTGGCCTTTTTTTTGACTCATGAGTGCTCCGGGAATGATGACAGTACTGCGGATTTGGGCATAGAGGAGGTGTCTGACGCTAATGTGCCGGCAGAAGAAGACATCGCGACACCTGCTTTCGATGCCAGTGCACCCGAGGAGAAAGCACCAGCGTGGATACAGGGCACGTGGAAAGTGAATACAAAATACGGGGGAATCATGGTCTCTATTCGTGATAACAGAATCACAGAAACCTCCGCAGGAGAAACCAGCCATGGAACTTTTCGCTACCAGCATCGTCGTTTATATTGTGATTTTGGAAACGGTGAAACCTTCGTCTATCGATTGGATATGAAGGCCCATCAGATAGATGCCGGTCAAGGTCTACTGATGAAGAAGCTTGATCAATAGAGCTTCTTAATCATGTCATGCATCGCTTCAGGTATAATAATGGGAACTGGCAGCAAAAATGTTTTGCATTTTTTGTCATGTAAGGTGACAATTTTCCGCCTCTGAGAATCGATTCTTTTTGACGAGAGTCTGTCTTGCTCTGATTTTTGCGAAAATCAGCGTGTTTTTTGTAAATATCAGGAAATCAGTTTGTTATGAATATCTGACTTTTGCGAATCAATGAAATCTGCTTCTTCTCACAAAATTCTGTAGAGAATTTGTTGTCATCACGCCTATTTCTGACGATGAAATAAGCGTGATGACCGAGTGAAATGGGCGTAATGACCTTGTCAAACTACCGAGATGATTGCATCAAAGTACCTTCTTGTGCTTCAAGCGAGAATAAAATGAGATGCCGAAACCTCAAATAGCTCTTTCTCGCTCTCTAAATTGAAAGTTGTGACGGATATACTTTTGTCAAGATAAATTTAGCGTTGACTCACATGCATTGCTTGTGTAGTATGTCGTCAATAGCCCTTATCAGCCTCTTAAGTGGGGTGTGTACATTTGCCATCTCAAAGGCTCTTTATCGTCTACTTTTCAATGATGCCAATTTTTTCCCATTCCTCTATCAGTTTCTCTGCATCAGTGAGAGCTTGGGAGTGGGGGAGAGGTGTCGTGTCGTCAAGCTGATAGTTATCCATCAGTATTTTAGCAAGAGTCTCAGCAGTAAATTCTTTATCTTGTATCTCATTCCAAAGAAGGGCTGAACTCTCGTTCATGCTGATGATGGAGCTGAAGTCGATATTTTCCTTACCCTCAGCAACGATGAGGTTTTGACCGCATACCTTCCTGATCTTAAATCCTTTCTTAGCTTTCATATTATTTTGATTATGATATTCTTTTATGTACAGCATTTTAGTGAGTTAATGCTCCTCTTGTCTGTTATACCGTGCTAAACACGGGGATCCAAATCCTTTTGTAAAAAGCGAGCAGGTATCTTCTTATAGGAAAGAGATGTGTCCAGATCCAAGAATAGATCTTCCATTTCTTCCCATCAGTCCTGTCGAGTTTTTCTCTTCCTTTCCGATAAAAACCGATAACAGCTCCTTTCACATCGCTAAGCCGGCAATGCTCCGTGCCGATATTTCCGTCTCCACGCAAAGTCACGTGGTTGTGATCGATGCAAATGATACGATGAAGCACATAGTGCCCGGGCGCTATCTCTGCTAAGACAGGATCACCCACTCGGGGATGGGTGGCCTTTGTCATTAAAGCCTTGTCACGATTATCCTCTAAAAAGGGTCTCATAGAGAAGCCTCGCAAACGGAGTGTGATCGTATGCCCTTCATCCATCAGTTTGACGATTTCTGGTAAAATTACTGCATTTGGACATTTAATCTCTTCCATGGTCATTGTTCTGATGAATTTCTTGATAACAGATCTCTGCTGCTTCCTGATTGGGGAGACAATGCAGGGTGTAGATTGGTATTCGCTCTATGATCTTCCCTATTGTGTTGCAGATATGGTCAAAGATATCAGAGTCCCATTTCATAGAAGAGCAAGAGGGCAGGAAGGAGGCGAAAGCATCTATGGGAGACAACTTCTCTATAGAGTTTGTCTTTGCTCTATCAATGCGAGTGATAGCTCCTAATTTCGCTTTTTCTTTTCTATAGCAGGGTGTCTTTCCACTCCAGGGTGACCCGTAGATGAAGATATCCTCGCCAATGATCCTGATGATAGGGTTGTCGTCGTTCATCAAATCACAGCCGGGAATATAGCGTAGCCACATACTCACTTGTGTTGATTTACCGGTACCGCTCTTCGCAATGAAAGGGTAGCCCCAACCGTTGTTTCTGACTAAAGACGCGTGAATCAGCAATGTATCGCGATAGCCTGCCGCAAAAGCGAAGATAAGCATTAGGGCATTGTTGAGTCCAAAATTACGCATCATGTAGTTGCCGTCCAATGCGCATTGACATTTAGTGAAGTCTTTGTTCGTGATCAGCAGACAACATTCACGGCCATGGATGTCTTTGATGATATATTGATACCCACCATTGTCAAGTAAGTCTACGATGGTGTCTCCGTTGCCGGTATCAAAGGCTCGGATACGTTCGCGCCGGTCTTTCGGCCAAGGTTTGGTCTGATCATCTACCCGTAGAGAAAACAAAGGTCTGTTGCCTTCCCTATGCTCTGTAAGAAAAGGGCGCAAGGATGGCAATAAATGTAAATCGTTGCCATCGCCAGACGCGAAGTCAATGACACATTCAAAGTCTGCTACTTCAAAACAATATGAGGTGGACGGGTGAACTTTTGAAGTCGTATTTCTCACAGCAGAACTTAATTGTCTTCCGGTTTGATTGCCTGATAAGTGAAATCGCTTGATTTTAGATATTTGATATCAAACTTACCTTTGTCTACGTATTTCTTTCTGAGATTCAGAAATTTCTTCTCTGCTTCTTTCTTCGTCAGTCCATACGAAGTAATACAAACAGCATGCCTCCAGCCCTTTTGATCAAGATAGTCTTGGAGCTGATAGGAATAGTTTTCTCGACCGTAGAGAAACTTTGTCTTTGAGTCGATATATGCAGAGTCCAGTCTCTGCAGCTCCGTGAAGTAGACGGTGGAGTCGTTGAAAGAGGCAGCAAAACCATAAATATAAATGGTCTTCGCTGTGTTGGCAGCTGAGATACCAAGTGTAGCAACCATGGCACAAACTCCCAACAAGCATCTTTTGATAATGGTCTTCATGTTGTTTCAATTTGATTGAATTGATTACTTTTCCTCGAGAATATCAGTGTGCTTCCAAAGGATATGGTAGTGCAAAGATACGAAAAAAAGGTGTATGGAGCAAGTCCATACACCTTTTTTAATATAAAAGAGCTTTCTAATAATTCATGCTCTCTCCTTATTTATTTGTCAGTACCGATGTTCACAGCCTTGTAGTCGGTCTTGCCCGATGGCCATTCACCGGTGATGAAGAGTACAGGATTCTTGCTGGTGGAAGCATCCTTGACAGCATCTTGAAGGTCGGAGATGGTCTTCATTGGCTTGTCGTTGACGGTCAGTATGATGAAACCATTGCTGATACCGCCATCTTTGAAGGCACCGCTCTTCACATCCTTAACCTGCAGGCCGTAGCTGATGCCCAGCTGCTTCTTCAACTCAGCACTGACGGGAATGACCTTGGCACCGAGGACATCCAAGTCGGCGGTCTTGATCACCTTAGTATTGCCTTGCATATTCTTGACAGTAACCGTTTTGCTCATCTTCTTCTTGTTGTGAAGCCATGAGATGGTAATCTTGTCGCCCGGGTGCTTGCTATTGATGACCTCCTGAAGTTCTGCCATCTTGGTGATACTCTTGCCATCAACGCCAACGATAACATCGCCTTTCCCGATGCCGGCTGCGGAGGCAGCGCTGTTGTCCTCTACCTTAGCGACATAAACACCGTCTACTGTACCGAGGTCGGGAACATCCTTGTTTTGATCTTTCAGATTGTTGACGTAGTTGAGCACGTCCTGGCCTTGGATGCCAAGATAAGCGCGCTGTACGGTGCCGTATTTCTTCAAGTCGTCAATGACCTTTGTCATGATGGCTGTAGGAATGGCAAAACCATAGCCAGCATAGGAACCGGTCTCAGAAAACAGCATGGCATTGATGCCGACAAGTTCACCCTTGGTGTTGACGAGTGCGCCACCCGAGTTGCCCTTGTTGATAGCAGCATCGGTCTGAATGAAGCTCTCGACGCCATTGGCACCGAGTGTCCGAGCTTTGGCGCTGATAATACCGGCTGTCACCGTGTTGTTGAGCCCGAAGGGATTACCCACGGCGATGACCCATTCACCCACTTTGAGGTTGTCGGAGTTGCCGATTGGCAGGGTAGGGAGGCTCTTGCCGTCGATCTTGATCAGGGCAAGGTCGGTGGTAGGATCAGTGCCGATGATGCGTGCGTTGAACTCTCTGTTGTCTTCGAGAGTGACAGTAAGCTCGTCAGCACCGTTGACGACATGGTTGTTGGTGACAATATATCCGTCGGAGCTGATGATAACTCCTGACCCAGCGGCCTCCTGCTTGGGAGTTCTGATCTGTCGCTTTTGCACACCGCCATTACCTCCATTAGGATTACCGAAGAATCCGAAAGGATCGAAGAAGTCAGAGAATGGATCGCTCTGCACTTCTACGGTTTTTGTCTTGGAGTTTTGAACGTATTTTATATAGACGACAGCAGGCAGAGCCTTTTCGGCAGCATAGGTCAAATCAACCGGTTGTCCTGCCACTTCTACTTTGTTGGTGGCTGCGGAAGCATTGGCATACTTGCCGACGGGTAGGGTCAATGCCATGGAGCAAAGTCCTACGAGTAAATAACTGGAATACTTTTTCATTCTTTCGATGTCTTTCTATGGTTAATCTTTATATTATATTTCCACTTTGTATCTTTGTTTCGCTTTGTTATCAGATTCCCCTAATCTTTGACAGAGGACTGACAAACTCTGTTGAAACACTTGCAAATATAGCATCAAAAGATGAATGACTGTCATTTTGTCCTATTACTTTATCTGACTTTAACACATTCTTTTTTGCACTTAACTGCTATTAAGTAGAATAAAAGTTGATTTTACATTCCTTTAAAAACTTACAAAATATTAATCTGCCGGTTGGCTGTTTGGAGATAATTTATTACTTTTGCAAGATGTAAGGCAGTGCTCCGGCTCGTCGCTGGCATCGCTTCAGATGCGAGAGGAAAGTCCGGGCAGCATAGGACACTTCACTTCCGAAAATAGAAGCTATTGGCAACAGTAGGTGTAGGCAGAAGAAAATAACCGCCGCTCCTTGTGGGTGGTAAGGGTGAGAAGGTGGTGTAAGAGACCACCAGCCGGCGGGTGATCGCCGGGTTGTGCCGTCTGAGGGCTGCAAGTTCATGTATACTATCGTCATGTCAGGGTTGTCCGCCCGATGCTACTTTGATGGCAACGATAGAGGGTAGAACGCTTGAGTGGTGGGGTGACTCATTACCTAGATAAATGACAGAGCGCCGTCTCTTCTTAAGAACAGACGGTTACGGAACCCGGCTTATCAGAGCACTGTCTTACTTTTTTCGTTATCTCTATACAATATTAGGAGGATGATGGGGTTATCTCAGTCGGAGATATCACTATTGGCAAGGTAGTAAATTTCAAGCAACGACTTAATTAATTATTCTCATCTATGAAGGATTTAGAGCCTAATATACTTAACGATTATGAGCATCGCATCGCTCGAATCATTGAACATTACGGTGACGAGGAAGCGTTTCCCCGGATGGAGCAGTACGGCGTAGTGCGTGAAGAGCTGGACAGTTTTCTGTCGGCTTATCAGGATATTCTTGACAGTGAAGGTACCCAACGGCAGCAGCTGACGGTCTATGGGATTATCGCAGTGTTGCCTGTGCTCGTGCTGAGCGCGTTTCCCGAGGAGAGCTTGCCTTGGGGCAACAAGTCTTTGTTTGTAAGTATAGCTATCGGACTGGTATTGGCTTTCATGGCTAAGGGTGTAAGGATGTTGGTGACACGTTATCGCCTGTCGCAGTTGAGAAGAGAGCAGAAAGCTTACGCACAATATGCAGACGCGGTAGACCAATACTTAATGGCCAAAACAATGTAAATATGTAATTGTTAAAAACTATATGAATACTTAATGACTAAAACTATATGAAAGACTTACAGTTGCCAGATTTTATGAAGTACAGCGACAAATACTCAGCTTCGGGTTTTGTCGAGAAGATTTCTCATATCGCCAAGCGGGCAGGAGCCAAACTGGTATATGCCGCGCTGATTCTTTACTACACGCTTCAAAGCAAGGATGTCCCATTGAAGGACAAAGCGATTATCATTGGTGCTTTGGGCTATCTGATCAGTCCTTTGGATGTTATCCCCGACGCAATACCTATCGCTGGATTGGGCGATGATGTGGCAGTATTGTTGTATGTGTTACGCAAAATCAAGGGTGACCTTACCGACGATGTGAAGAAGCGTGCTTACGACAAACTGTCGAAATGGTTTGATGAGGACGAGATTGAAGAGGCCAATCATCTCTGGGACGATGCCGACCAATAAAAAATGCTCTTCCGCTTGCAAAGGATTCTCATTTATATTTAGTAACTTTGCACTAGTATTTAGGAGTATCGAATTGGAGGATTGAATTCAGAGTGATGCTGAGAAGAAAGATCATACCATTCATTGTGAGATGGAGAGTCTATATTGCGGTGATTCTCCCCTTGATGTTGTTGTTTTGGCTTACCTGCATGGCATTGCCAGCTACGGAAAACGACATGCGAAAGTCTGTCTGTATGTTGGACGGTACAGTTACGCTTTGCTTGAGCGATGGCCGCCATGTTGCTGACTTACAAGTGTATCCTGTCCATCAGCAAGGTGTGTGGATCAATCGTCATTGGTGGTGGCCCAGTTGTGATGGTCGTGTGTTGACATTGCTTTCTCTTCCTTCTTCTCATTTTGCAAAGGTGCAGCCTGACACTGCTTTGAAGCGTCAGCGCGATTCCTTGTCCGTGGCGCTGCATCGCTCTACGATGGTCAGAAAAGAGTTGGAATACTATCTCCGTTGCCATAATGTTCAGGATGAGGGCTACAACCGTATCGCTGCTTACAGCGCATGGCAGGTGCACCAACTTGATTCTTTGAAGAGTTTAAGTGCGGCGACCAACAAGTTGGGGCGGCGTCATTTGACATTCCTCTATAAATGCCGTTTCTCTGTGTCATGGTACAATGATAAGGGACAGTTGCATCGCCGCACCTGTCGTCTGTTGCGCATTCCTGTTGACAGCATCAGCCTTCCTGTCATTGTTCATACCGACAAAGCAGTCATCCCTTGGGGATGCCGGGCTGTGAAAAACGTTCCTTGGGGAGTGTCCCGTCATAAAGAGGTGATCACCGTTACACTGTCGCCTGCTGACAACCGACGGAAAGACCATACGATTCTTACCCGCGGTGATTATGACCGCGGGCAGAAGATAGGGGTGGCTCATGCTTTTGCCCAGCCGGGTACTGCCGTCTTTACGCTTCATGGCCGTTTTGTGGGATTAGTAGATAAGGAGGGCTCGCTATGAAATCTTCTTTGAGCTATATCCTCTCTGTTTTTCTTTTCATGTCGTTATTGGCTCTTCTGTTCAACGGTTGTACTGTGAAAACCAATGATGTATCCAAAATGTCGTGGCAGGGCAAAACCTATCAGGGACAGACACTCCATGGCAAGCCTGATGGCTTGGGTACGCTCTCGGATGGCGACTCCATTATATATAGTGGTATATGGAAGAATGGAACGCGCCAGGGCAAGGGCTGGACTTTGGACTCATTAGGAAACCGCATAGACGGTGTATGGAACCATGACACATTGACGAGTGGCGTGCGTAGGGATTCTACCGGACTTTATCAGGGAGACTTTAACCATCAGCTGCAGTCCAATGGTTATGGCACACTGATCGATAACCAAGGCACGCTATATGAAGGCTTTTGGCAAAAGGGGAGTCGCAGAGGCTTTGGCTTTTCCAGCCAGCATCGTTTTTTCAGAGTAGGAGAGTGGAAGGACGACGTGTATAAAGGAGAGCGGCTGAATTACAATTCATCCCGGCTCTATGGAATCGACCTGTCGAAATATCAGCATGTGAAAGGAAAGCATCGCTATAGTATCGACTGGTCGCGCCTACGTATTACCCATTTAGGTACCCTATCGAAGAAAAATGTGAGTGGTCACGTGAACTATAAGATCTCGTTTATCTTCATCAAGTCCACAGAAGGCAGCTCTATGCTGAATCCTTACTACCTTTCAGATTATGCCGCTTCACGTAAGCATGGTTATCCTACAGGCACCTATCACTACTTCACGCATCGCTCCTCCGGCAGTCAGCAGGCCGCTTTCTTCTTGTCAAACAGCCGCGTGGCGCATAATGACCTGCCGCCGGTGCTGGACTTGGAGCTGCTGCCCAGTCAAATACGTAAGATTGGCGGAGTGACAATCATGTGGCAAAATGTGAGGGCATGGCTTCGCACGGTAGAGTATCGCACGGGCAAAAGGCCGATTCTATACATCAGTCAGACTTTTGTCAACCGCTATCTCGATTCGGCGCCGGACATCAAACATACCTATCCAATTTGGATCGCTCGATACGGGGAATACAAGCCGGACATCAAGTTGAAGATATGGCAGTTGGCGCCCGACGGACAAGTCGACGGTATACACGGTGCGGTAGACATTAACGTGTTTAATGGCTATAAAATTGAATTTTAATAGAATTTCCTTTCATTTTGATTAATTTTTATTCAAATATAGTATCAATTCAAAGAAAAATTACTATATTTGCAACGAGTTTAATCAATAAAGGGAATTATATGTTGGATATCGAAATGGTGAAGCAGTTCTACGCTGCTTATTCTTCCAAGATTTCAATGGTAAGAGGGACATTGAAAAGACCGTTGACCTATGCCGAAAAAATACTCTTCTCTCATCTTTATGATGAAGCATCGTTGAAGCCCCTGAATCGTGGCGTCGATTACGCTGATTTCCGTCCGAACAGAGTGGCGATGCAGGATGCTACGGCTCAGATGGCCTTGTTGCAGTTTATGAATGCGGGAAGAGAGCATGTCGCTGTGCCCGCCTCAGTGCATTGCGACCACCTCATTCGTGCTGACGAAGGTGCTAAGGACGATCTCGGCGTCGCTTGTAAAGAGAATCAAGAGGTATATGATTTCCTTCGGTCTGCATCCAAGAAATATGGAATTGGCTTTTGGGGGCCTGGTGCCGGCATTATCCATCAAGTGGTGTTGGAAAACTATGCATTCCCCGGTGGTATGATGATTGGTACTGACTCTCATACGCCCAACGCGGGAGGACTGGGTATGGCGGCTATCGGAGTTGGTGGTGCTGATGCCGTAGATGTTCTCACCGGACAGCCTTGGGAGTTGCGCATGCCCCGTATCATCGGAGTTCATCTCTATGGACAACTTCAGGGATGGGCCGCGCCAAAAGATGTCATACTGACGATCCTCGGACTGTTGACGACCAAAGGCGGTACCAACGCAATTATGGAATATTTCGGTGAAGGCACCAAGAGCCTGTCCACCACAGGTAAGGCTACAATCTGCAACATGGGAGCAGAATTAGGTGCAACCTGCTCTTTATTCCCTTACGATGACAACGCTGATGAGTATCTATGTCAGACCGGTCGCGAGCAGGTGGCTACTATGGCGCGGCAGAATGCTGCAGATCTCAGAGCTGACGTTGATGTGGAGCTTCATCCCGAGATGTATTACGATCAGGTCATCGACCTCGATCTTTCCAAGATAGAGCCCCATCTCAATGGTCCCTTCACGCCGGACGCAGCCACACCGATCTCCCAGATGCGCGAGAAAGGACCCTCCAACGATTATCCGATGAACGTGGAGGTAGCGCTGATTGGCTCTTGCACCAACTCATCCTATCAAGATTTGTCGCGCGCCGCTTCAGTTGCCCGTCAGGCTTTGGCGTTGCATCTGAAGGTGAAGGCACAGCTTATTGTATGTCCTGGTTCAGAGCAGATTCGTTGTACAGCCGAGCGCGATGGCATCTTAGATGATTTCTGTGCCATTGGCGCTGTGGTCATGGCCAATGCCTGCGGCCCGTGTATTGGTCAGTGGAAGCGACATACCGACGGCAACACCCGAAAGAATGCTATCGTCACCTCTTTCAATCGTAATTTCCGCCGTCGTGCTGACGGCAACCCTAATACTTATGCTTTTATAGGCTCACCCGAGATGACGGTGGCCTTGGCCTTAGCCGGTAAGCTGGACTTCAATCCTGCTACAGACAGCCTGATAAATGAAGAGGGAAAAGAGGTGATACTCAAAGAGCCTCAGGGCTTTGTCTTCCCTCCTCAAGGCTTTACCTGTGGAAAAGAAGGAGATGCTATCACCACATTGGAGCAAGAAGGTCTCTTCGTACCTCCAACGAATCAGCATACCGATGCACCAGTTGTTATTGCTCCTGATTCTCAGCGTCTGCAACGGCTGGAGCCTTTTGCTGCGTGGGATGGAAACGACTTGCTGGACATGCCGTTGTTGATCAAGGTAAAAGGTAAGTGCACGACCGACCATATTTCAATGGCTGGTCCCTGGCTGCGCTTCCGTGGCCATCTCCAAAACATCTCCGACAATCTGCTGATGGGAGCAGTGAATGCCTTCAACGGTGAGAGCAACAATGTGAAAGATCAGATCGATGGGCAGTACAAGGCTGTCTCCGCTGCCGCGAAAGACTATAAAGCCCACAACATGGGCAGCATTATCGTGGCAGAGGACAACTATGGTGAGGGCTCTTCGCGTGAGCACGCGGCTATGGAACCCCGTTTCCTCAACGTCAAGGTGGTGTTGGCCAAGAGTTTTGCCCGCATCCATGAGACAAACTTAAAGAAGCAGGGTATGCTCGCACTGACATTTGCCAATAAGGATGACTATGACAAGGTGCAGGAGGATGACCGCATCTCGGTGACTGGTCTGAAGGCGTTCGCCCCGGGCAAGCCGTTGATTGTCACTTTGACGCATAAGGATGGGTCGAGCGATAGCTTCGAGGCTCTTCACACTTATAATCAAATTCAAATCGAGTGGTTCAAGGCTGGCTCGGCTTTGAACAACCTTTTAAGATCATAAACAGGATACAATTATGAATATCAGCAAACAAAACGGGGCACTCGTGGTACCCGATCAGCCGACTATCCCTTTCATTGAAGGAGATGGCGTAGGCAAAGAGATATCACCCATTATGCGCGAGACCGTGGATGCCGCGGTGGAGAAGTGCTATGGCGGTAAGCGTAAGATCGAATGGAGAGAAGTGCTTGCCGGTGGCAAAGCTCACGAGCAGACCGGCGAATGGCTGCCGCAGGCCACGATGGATGCTTTCCGTGAGTGTCTTGTGGGCATCAAAGGTCCTTTGATGACTCCAGTCGGGGGCGGTATTCGTAGTTTGAATGTAGCGCTCCGTCAAGGTCTTGACCTTTATGTCTGCCAGCGTCCTGTACATTGGTTCGAGGGTATCGAGAGTCCAGTGAAGCATCCTGAGAAGGTGGATATGTGCATCTTCCGTGAAAACACCGAGGACATTTACGCTGGGATCGAGTGGGAAGCAGGATCAGACGGCGCCCGCAAGTTCTATCGCTTCCTCCATGAAGAGATGGGTGTCACGAAGGTCCGTTTCCCCGAAACCTCCGGCTTTGGTGTTAAGCCCGTCAGTCGTGAGGGTTCAGAGCGTCTTGTCCGTGCGTCCATAGAATACGCCCTGTCCCATAATCTTCCGTCTGTGACATTGGTTCATAAAGGCAATATCATGAAGTTCACCGAAGGCGGATTCAAAAAATGGGCTTACGAGTTGGCTGAGCGCGAGTATGGCGATGCGCTGAAGTCCGGTCGTCTGGTGATGAAGGACTGCATCTGTGATGCCTTTTTGCAAAACGCTCTGCTGAAGCCTCAGGACTACAGCGTCATCGCCACGATGAATCTCAATGGCGACTATGTCTCTGACATGTTGGCGGCTCAGGTTGGTGGCATTGGTATTGCTCCTGGTGGCAATATCAATTATCAGACGGGTCATGCTATCTTCGAAGCTACTCACGGCATCGCTCCCGACATAGCAGGAAAGAATATCGTCAATCCGTCGAGCATCCTGCTTTCTGCAGTGATGATGCTCGGCTACATCGGATGGAAAGAAGCCGGACAGGCCATCGAGCAGAGCTTGGCCGAGCTCTTCCGTCACCACACGGCCACGGCAGACCTTGCACGGATGATGACCGATGGAAAGTCGTTGGGCACAAGAGAATTTGGTGACGCTGTCATCAAGGGTATTTTGAGGTAAACTAAAAGTTACGATGTTATGAGAAAGGAATATCTGATATACAAGTTGAGCGATGAGGTAAAGAACTCTTGCAAAATCCCTCGTGAGGCTTTTACTAAATATGGTGTGAAGCGCGGACTGCGCAACGAGGACGGCACCGGTGTGCTCGTCGGTCTGACCAATATCGGTAATGTCGTTGGCTACGAGCGCAATGACGACGGTTCGCTGCGCCCTTGTCCGGGCCGGCTCTACTATCGTGGCTATGAGCTCGACGATCTCGTCACTCCTTTGCTAAAAGAGAAGCGTTTCGGCTTCGAGGAAATTGCTTATCTGCTCCTCTCCGGCAATCTGCCCGACGATGAGGAGCTGACGGCTTTCCGCGAGCTGATCAATGAGAATATGCCGCTTGACCATCGTACGATCGTGCACATCATCGATTTGGAGGGCAGCAACATTATGAATATCCTGGCCCGGTGCGTGTTGGAGATGTACACCTTCGACCCCAATCCCGACGACATCTCGCGTGACAATCTCATGCGGCAGTCCATCGAGCTCATCGCCAAGTTCCCGACGATCATCGCCTACGCTTACAATATCTATCGCCATTCCATGCAGGGCAGTAGTCTCAATATTCGTCATCCGCGCGAGAATATGACGATCGCTGAGAACTTCCTCTATATGCTCAAGGACGAGAACTTCACTGAGCTCGATGCGCGTATGCTCGATCTGCTGCTCATCATCCAAGCTGAGCATGGTGGTGGTAACAACTCTACGTTCACGGTGCGTGTGACCTCCTCAACCCGCACCGATACCTATTCCAGCATTGCCGCGGGAATTGGCTCTCTCAAGGGACCTCTGCATGGCGGTGCCAATATCAAGGCTATCAACATGTTTCATCATCTCAAGGAGCAGATTTCCGACTGGACCAATATCGACGAGATCGATACTTATCTCAACCGTATGCTCAACAAGGAGGCTTATGACAAGTCTGGCCTGGTCTATGGTATCGGTCATGCTGTGTACACCATGAGCGATCCGAGAGCTGTGGAGTTGAAGAAACTGGCCGGTGAGCTGGCCAAGGAGAAAGGTATGGTCAGGGAGTATAACTTCTTGAAACTCATTGAGCAGGAGGGAGTGAAGTGTGTCTCTGCTTTCCGCAAGACTACGAAGCCTATTTGTGCCAACCTCGACTTCTACAGTGGCTTCATCTATGAGATGATTGGTCTTCCGCAGGAGATCTATACGCCTATCTTTGCCATGGCGCGTATTGTCGGCTGGACAGCCCACCGTATCGAGGAGCTGAATTTCGAGGGACGTCGTATCATCCGTCCTGCCTACAAGAATATCTTGGAGCAGAAAAGCTATGTGCCCATCAAGGACAGATAACCGTAGCGACTTAATAATTCTTAAATATTAAGTGGTAGGAAGCCGTAGACACACAGCGTCTTAGAAAAATGTAGTACCTTTGCAACCGCTTCTACGAGTTAGGAGTATGATACAAACAATTAATCGTTTATACAAAACAAAATGGCAACAAAAATCAGATTACAGCGCGGTGGTCGCAAAGGCTATGCTTTCTATAGTATTGTGATCGCTGATGTAAGAGCACCACGTGATGGTAAGTTTACAGAGAAAATCGGTACTTTCAACCCGAACACCAATCCTGCAACCGTAGATTTGAAATTCGACCGTGCTTTGTACTGGGTAGAGGCCGGTGCACAGCCAACAGACACAGTCCGCAACATCCTCAAGGGTGAGGGTGTCTACATGATGAAGCACCTGCGCGGTGGCGTGAAGAAGGGTGCTTTCGACGAGGCTGCTTGCCAGCAGAAGTTCGACGCTTGGAAAGCTGCCAAGGAGCAGAAGCTGAACGCTGTTCGCAGCGCTGAGACTAAGAGCCGTCAGGACGCAGCTGCCAAGGAGTTGGAGGCTGAGAAGAAAGTGAACGAGGCTATTGCCAAGAAGGTGGCTGACAAGAAGGCTGCTGAGGCTGCCGCGAAGGCAGAGGCTGAGGCCGCAAAGGCCGCTGAGGCTGCTCAGGCTGAGGCTCCCGCCGAGGAGGCTCCTGCTGAGGCTTAACCCTCACATTTCTTTCAAAGAAAATAACCAAAGGATGTGTTGCTTATAGCAGTACATCCTTTTTTTGTTTGACCAGCATGTGTACCGGCTAACGGGTGCAAGTCCCGAACAGACCT
>ERZ1023830.126-NODE-126-length-26197-cov-54.042078_pt1 | contig 26197 bp, 19 predicted proteins | sample MGYA00380381_ERZ1023830 | MGnify/ENA primary metagenome ERZ1023830 (study PRJEB33179, sample SAMN07449067) | human gut metagenome | biome: Human-gut; feature: Human associated habitat; material: Faeces | host: Homo sapiens | place: India:Kasaragod | collected... | reverse complement strand
GAACTCTTATGCCAAGATTGAGAATCTTGTATCCTAACCGTTAGATGAACCGACCAAATGAAGGTCTAAACCTTGCGGAAGCTGGGGGATTCGAACCCCCGGTACGCGAAAAAGCGCACGGCAGTTTAGCAAACTGCTGGTTTCAGCCACTCACCCAAACTTCCAAAGTTGGTAAACAACTTACAGCATTTTCCAAATGCGGTGCAAAGGTAATACTTTTATTTTGTTCTACCAAACTTTTGCCGAACTTTTTCTTTCCTGTTCTTAGTTTTAACTGGATACATATCCAGATATTGTCTCACACCGAAAGAATGCTCTCTTTTATACCATCATCATTTTTACCAAGGCAGCGTGTTCTTGAACAGCACATCCTTGATGTCCTTCTCGTGGTCGTAAAAGAAGCGGGCAACGATGGACGAGAGAATAGCAGAGGTCGGCAACTTCTCGTCACCGGCATACTTCAATCGGTCCAACACATTCTTCAACGTCTCATCAATATAGATCGTTGCCAACTTACCACCGCCGACTTTATAGTCATGTGCCAAGTCGAGGAAGAGTTGCCAAGAGTCCTTGCTGTCATCACGTGTCACGTGATACTCGCGCTCAGCGCTGGCCTCACTCTTCGGACGACGGCCACGGCGTGACTGAACATCTTCCATATTTGTCACACCTTGTAAGTACGCGTTAGACGCAGAGCGTGATGGCTGCGCACCATTGCGGACATTGGCCGGGCGAATCACACTATTGCGCTGAGAAGGCTGCTCCACAGGCTGACGGTCCTGGTAGTGGCGGTCATCATGTACGGCGACAGGCTCTGCCTCACGGTCCGTACGTTCCTCTGTCTCTTGATAACCGCCTTGCTCAGCGTCAGAAGCAGATGGAGTGGGGGAGCCTGGGCGCTCCTCCTCTACATTGTCCTGTCCATTTTCCTGCTGAGTCGTGTCTACACGATCCCCATGTTCAGCGCGGAGCTCTTCTCCACGCTCTTCTGTCTGCTCTTCACGCTGTTCCTCAGATTGTTCTTCACGACTATTTTGATTCGGCTGTGCTCCACTTTGGAGACCTTTTACAAGATCAGAGATGCTGCCGGGAAGCAAAACTGATGTTTTTTTCTTAGCCATATTATATCTTTATATATATATTTGTTTAAACTTATAATCTTATAATTAAATGTATAATATGAATATATAAATAGATAAAGCTATCACAAGCTATAGATAAAAATCTTATTAACAAGAAGTTACACTACATCATCATTGTCCATATATAAATATATAAAAGAATACAATAAAGATGTAGATAATTATATATATAGCAATATGTTCTATCCCGTACCTAAATATATATTTAACCATAACTTATCATTAATCTTTGATTCTACGGATCATAAACTCAAAAGCAGGACGGACAGCATCACGCTGAGAGGGTGAAATCTCAAACGTGTTGATACGCTTCAATGCGGCACGGGCAGTGATTCGTGGTGTCACAGCACCCAACTGTTTGAAGATCGCATCGGTCTGCTTCCACATCTTCAACTCATCTGTCGTTCCGATACGCACATCAATACGGTTAGGTACGAAAAAGAGTTTCGCATGCATCTCTGGTGTGAGTTTGCGGAGCGCATTGATCACTTGTACGAACATACCGGTGGAGTCAAGGGTCTTCTCCTCATACTCATAAGGACAGATGATATAGTCGGCATTAGTGAACATCGGTACAAGCCCGTCCTCAGAGACATTACCAGGAGAGTCAAAAAGCACGTATCCCTCAGTCTGGGACGCCGATTCCATGAGCTGCTGCATGGTTTCCGGGTCAGCCACATCGAAGTCCTGCACATTGTAGGGCTCCTCTGAAGTCAGATAGAGCTCTTTGTCCTTCTTGCGCTGCATCATAATGGTTTTCTGCAAGTCAGTATCAATGATACATACATCCTGCTTTTTCCAAGCCAGGTAGTTGGCGAAGAGAATACAGAGGGTAGACTTACCGACGCCACCTTTCTGATTTGCGAAAACTATTTTTTTATTCTTCATATCTATCTTTTCGATTATCAATCCAGAAACATGTATAAATAGTTGAGTAGGGAAAGAAATGAAAATATAAACCTATACGTATATAAGTAAATAAAGACATAACTAAGCATCCACTAATTTACAGTTGCAAATATAAGCATAAAAAACGATATAGGCAAATATATCTAAAGTTTTTAATACTTTTAAATATAAGAATGAAGGAATACAGAAATGAAGAAATTTATAAATAAAGATATAGATATATAATAGTATATAATACAAAAGATTGAATAAATTAATATATCTATATATAGTTATATACACAACTATAGAAACAAAAGTACACATAGCTAAACTCGGACATAGAAATATATATAGAAATAAATATTTATATAAATATAGATTAATCTAAAAAGATACAGAACAAACAAACTGAACAAGAAGCCAAGCAGTATATACAAAAGAGGAGTTAGAGAAACAACGATGAAATCAGGTATTATATAATAGTAATAAGATATTAATATATATGTATAGCGAAGTAAAATTGGATATAGATAAATACATAAAGATTCATGGATTTATAATAATATATAAAGATATAAGTAAACATATAAATTAAGAAATAATAGTTATTTATACGCAGATAGTTAAATATATAGAGATATAGAATCGGACATATAAAACAATATAAAAGTGTGTATATATAATAATATGTATGTTTAATTATATATGATCATATAAAGGTAGATAAACAAAGATAGGTTAATATATATAGATGGATAAAGGGATATGTAAATAAATAAGTTTCTACATAGATAAAAATATGAAGCACAAGATAAATAAACGGATAAACATATATAGAAGTAAATAAACGGATGTATATCAAAGAAGAAAAATAATTTTTGAACCGTCAAGAGGGTAGACAATCATTAGAAATCTTTTTAGTATCATTGATTAGTAGAGCGCTGCATACTTTTCATTATCAGATAGTTACGTATATGTTTGGCGACATATTAGTAAGGTGGTGCGACATATTAGTAAGGTTACTGCGACATATTAGTAGGGTCTCTGCGACATATTAGTAACATGTTTGCAACGTCTGCGACATATAGGGAGACTGTCTGCGACATATAGGGAATATCTTTCTATTGTTGTGACCTTTGTTTTACGATATTGTCATAATATGTCTTTAATTTCTTTCTCTTCTTACTTCTTTGTCTCTATACTACGATCTTTATTGATGTTTATAATATACTGATATTGTTTATTTTATCTTACCTTTGCGACAAATTAGTAAGGTTTTGATTCACTATCTCTCAAGTTGATGGCGACAAATTAGTAGGTTGCTGATTATATTTTACAATTCTAATGTTTTGAATTTTGCGCTTCTTTTCGCCGGATGGTCGTGTGCTTCATTTTATTCGATTCTCAGAGCGGTTTTTTCTTTGCTTTTTCCTTTATTTATTGGGCTTGACGAGCAAAAATAGGGTACTTCTTTTTTTGCGTTTTAGAAGCGAATTGGGCTTAAAACGGTGGTTTTCTGCTTAATCCTTAGATCAGGCATACCATTTTTCAAGCGTGAAATCATGAAACAATGACGTGTGTTCCATTACTTTGAGAAAGTTGACTCTGTATGGTTGGGAGGATTAGATCTCGCAAAAGAAGGTGACAAGAAAGGGAACACAGAAGCTGCAAGGAGAAGAGTCAAGGATAGAAACGGAAAAGGTTCATTCGTCAGACTGATGGCGAATGAACCTCATTGGGGGATAGCGATACTCTTCGTTGTGGGACGGTCTGCTATCCTTTGCTATTTCTATGTTTACTCTCTACGTAACCAGCAATAGCTCTTTTGTTAACCGTGATTCTATTTTCTGCTCTTCCACAACTTAGTCATATCCTCGAGCGTTTTACCTTTAGTCTCAGGTACGAGACGCCAGACAAAGAGAGCGGCGAGGACGCACATCAGACCGTAGAAGCCGTAGGTGAACCAATGACCGAAGTTGTCGCCGGCATGCAGGTGCATGTTGAACATCGGTACGAACGTGGAGCTCACCAGGAAGTTGAAGATCCACTGGAAGGCCACGGCGATGGCTACTGCCGCACCGCGAATGGTGTTGGGAAAGATCTCGGCGATGAGTACCCAGCAGATCGGACCCCACGAAAACATGAAGCTGGCGGAGTAGACCATGATGCTCAACATCGTGACGATGCTCAGCGAGGCGTTGCCGAAGGTGATTGCCACACCGAAGGCACCGATGGCCATGCCGATGGACCCCCAGATGAGCAGTGGCTTGCGGCCTACCTTCTCTACGGTGAACACGGCGACAAGGGTGAATGAGATGTTGACAATGCCCATGATCACAGTCTGTACCATCGGGCTCTGCATACCCATATCCTGGAAGATGCGCGGCGCATAGTAGAGCACGGCGTTGATGCCGACAATCTGCTGGAATACGCTGAGCATGATGCCTACGAAGATACACATCCAGCCGTAGGTCAGCAGGCGCTCTGTCCTTGTGGTGATGGTGGCTTTGATATCTGTCAGAATCGTCCGTGCCTCGGCGCTACCGTTGATGTGGCTAAGAATGGACAGCGCCTTCTGGTCCTGTCCGACCATGACGAGATAGCGTGGCGTCTCGGGCACGAAGCAGATCAGCAGGGCGAAGAGACCGGCGGGCACCATCTCGCTTCCGAACATATATCTCCATCCTGTGGTGATCGTCCACTGCGCGTCGGCCATGTTGGCAATGGATCCGGCAGCGTCGTAGACGGGGTTGGCATGAGAGCCGAGGATGAGGAAGTTGACAAAGTAGACTACGAGCTGGCCGAAGATGATGGCGAACTGGTTCCAGCTGACAAGCATGCCACGGATGCGCGAGGGTGCCACCTCGCCGATATACATCGGGCAAATTGCTGAAGCCATGCCCACGCCGATGCCGCCGAGCACGCGGTAAAGGTTAAAGACCACGAGCAGTGTCCATGTCGGTTTGCCGTAGGGCAGGAGTCCGAACGTCTCCGGTGTCATCGAGCCCCATGCCGAGAGGAAGAAGCAGATGCCGGCGAAGATCAGCGAGCGCTTGCGGCCGAAGCGGGAGGCGAAGAGTCCGGACAGTCCGGAACCGATGATGCAGCCGATGAGCGCGCTGGAGGATGTGAAGCCGTGAAGAAAGTCGTTGTACTCAAAGTCCCTGGCGCCCTTGAAGAAAGCTTGGAGACCTTTCTCGGCTCCACTGATCACGGCGGTGTCATAGCCGAAGAGCAGTCCGCCGAGCACCGCCACCATGACGATGCTGATGAGGTAGGCGCGGCTACCCCCTTGTTGCGATTGTTTTTCCATTACTTAGGTTTGCTTAGTTATTTGTTTTATGTTTCTTTGGTGCAAAGATACACTTTTTGCCGCAGATATGCTTTACCGTATGTTACTTAATTGCGTATCAAATGTTTCAAATATGCATGAGCAGCCTCACCCCCAGCCCCTCTCCCTTTGGAGAGGGGGTGAGGGGGGAGACTGCTGGTGAAGGGGAGAGGCTGTTTCTTAAAATCCCCAAAAAGACCTTAAGGAAAACAAGAACAATATAGTAGCAAAACAGGAGAGTAATGGGTCTAAACGATTGATATAGGTCAAATAAGAGGAGCTTGCTTAATCTGCACATTTAAGCGTTTTCGTGCAAAAGAGTGTGAACGGCTATTTTCAATTCTCGATTATTTTTCTTATTTTTGTATCAGAATTAAAAACCCAGTGGCTCTTTTGATGCAACTTGCATGGTTTAGAGGAGCCGGAGATACAAAACGACAATTCTTCAACACTATATATAGATAAGGAGAAACATACATGCAGATAAAGAAACTCGTAACCATCGCTTCCATGTTTGTGGCTTTTGCAGTCACTCCAGTCTTTGCCGGCTCCGGCACACCGGAAAACAGTTCCGCCAACAATGAGGAGATGATTCCTTATATCCTGCCCGACGAGATGGATCACTCTGAGCTGGAAGCTTTGTTCAACGTTACGGGTTCTCAGATCATCAAGAAGGCCAAGGACTATATCGGTCGGCCTTATCGTCGTGGCTGCATGGGACCATACGCTTTCGACTGTTCCGGTTTCACCAGTTTTGTCTATCAGTCACTCAACATCCGTCTCGGCCGTAGCAGCCGCGACCAATGGCGTGAGGGACTGGCCATCAACGACCGCGACGACGTGCATGTAGGCGACCTGGTGTTCTTTGGCTCTTCGGCTCGCATCAGCCATGTCGGTATTGTGGCTGAGGTTGAGGGAAATGGAGATTTCAAGTTCATCCACGCCTCTTGTTCCAACGGCATCACGATCTCTGATATCAACGAGAACTACTACGACAATAGATATCAGGGAGCAAGAAGAATACTGAATAATTAGGGGCTCGGGGGCAGGCTTCTACAGATCATCGAAGTTCACCTCCACCTTCACGGGCGTGATCTTCACGGTCTTGGCTTTCCACTGCTTAGCCTTTTGTTGCGAAGCGGGGGATAGGTGACCTTTTACGGCCTGCTCGATCATCAGCGCGGCGAGAGGGGCGGCAAGGTCAGCGCCGAAGCCACCGTTCTCGACATACACGCTGATGGCCACCTTCGGGTTCTCCATCGGCGCGAAGCCCATGAAGATAGAGTGGTCCTTACCCTCGTTCTCTGCTGTCCCCGTCTTCCCGCATATCTTATAGAGTGGTGTGTTGATGCTTGCCGCAGTGCCACTGGCCACGGCAGCGCGCATGCCGAGGATCACCGTGTGGAGGGCTTCACGTGAGGCCAGCCCTTGGTGATGCTCAGTGTATTGCTTGCTTTCTTCTGCCGTGGTGTGGATATGTGGCGTGACGTACCATCCTCTGTTGGCGATCATCGCGGCGAGGTTGCAGAGTTGGAGTGGGGTGGTGGTGACCTCACCTTGTCCCATGCCTACCCACATGACCGTCGTGCCGTCCCAGTTGCCGTGGCGACGACGCAGGTATGCCGAGTCGGGGATGCAGCCACCAGCCTCGTCGGGGATGTCTACGCCGAGGGGATGGCCGAGACCAAAGCTGTGCATGTAGCGAGCCCAACGGTTGATGGCGCGGTATTTGGTGAGATAAGCCGTGCGGTTGTCGATCATCTCCTGAAAAGCTTTACAGAAATAGGAGTTGCAGCTCTGTCCGATGGCCTGTACCAAAGCGAGAGGCGCACGATGGGGATGGCAGCCTATGTGGAAACGGTTGTAGTAGAATCCGCGGTGGCAGGGGTAGGTCTTCTCGGGGGTCAGCGTCCCTTCGGTGAGCATCTCCAGTGCCTGTGCAGTCTTGAAGGTAGAGCCGGGAGAGTACGTCTTGGAGATGGCGCGGTTCACACCGTCGTCGACTTTGTCGTGGCTATAGAGACAGAGGATGCGACCTGTTGCCGGTTCTATGGCCACGATGCTTCCCTGCTTGCCTTGCAGCAGCTGACCGGACAGGCGCTGGAGGGCTGGGTTGAGAGTGAGCGCGGTGGTGTCGGTGAGTCCGATGACACCTTTATGGTTATTGTCGTTGTTGGCGGCGAGGATGAGTTGGGGACACAGTACCCATGCCATCATCACCATGCAAATCAATGTTTTTATCCTTTTCATCATCTCTTTGTGAATAATAAGTGCAAAGGTAGTACAAACGAAAGGAATGACAAAGAAAAGCTTTGAAGATTTTAATTAGCAGAAGGGACAGATCAGTAGTAAGGCAGAGTAGTCGGATGTCTTTTTAGACAGAAAGACATAAAAGACATATTTTTAATATGACAGGGTAACAGCATTCTTTTGTTGCACCATACTTCCACGTGAGTCCTCCTCGAGGACATCGCCCTGCCCCCGATTTACTCTGGGTCGCTCGCTTTTGTGAGGCTTCACCGTCATAACAGTTCGACGCCCCGGAGATGATCGTAGAGTGTCTCTTTTAGGGTCATAAAGCCTTACCCCCTATGGGGGGAGAAGCTGTAATTTTGTTTATAAAACTGACAAAAAACGGGCATTTTCCTGGCGATTTTCTGAACGGAAGTGTATGTTGCTCTCAATTTTGCGATTTTTAGATAGTTTTGTGTAAAGTGCTGAAAGATAAGAAGTTATGGATATAGAGCGATATTCGACATCACAATATAGGTACTTTTGTGTAAAAAACCATGTAGGACTACTCCTCAGAAAGCCTTTCTGATGCTCTCATCACGCCTTTCTGATGTGGTCAGAAAGGCACTTTGACCAGGTCAGAAAGCCTTTCTGATAGCATCAGAAAGGTACTTTGACAGCGTCACCGCCATTTTTTGTCGCTCTCGCTCCAGCTTTTTCTCATTTATCCCAAAGATGTCTCTCCAGATTGTCTGCCCACGGCGATGTAGTTTTGTCAATGTATTTCGAATAAAAAAGAGCCTATAGCCCTTCCCTAACCCTCCGGCCCTTATGCGACAGCCTCACCCGCAGAGCATACTACTCCCCTCTCCTTTGGAGAGGGGGTGGGGGTGAGGCTGGAGAGTGGGTGAGGCCTCTATCCGTTGAGCCAGTTCTCTACGATCTTACTGCCCATCGGGGTGAGTACGCTCTCGGGGTGGAACTGGATGCCGTGGATGTTGTAGTGGCGGTGGCGCAGTCCCATGATCTGTCCGTCGTCGCTGACAGCGGTGACCTCAAGAGAGGCAGGGAACTCCGTGCGGCTGACCACCCAACTATGGTAGCGGCCCATGAGCAGACGTTTGGGCAGTCCGTCGAAGATCGGATCGTTGGCGAACTGTGTGCCCTCGGTGGCTACACCATGATATACTTCACTGAGGTTCTCAAGCTTGGCGCCGAAGACCTCGCCGATGGCCTGATGACCGAGACACACGCCGAGCATGGGCTTGCGGCCGGCATAGGTCTTGATGACGTCAAGGAGCAGGCCTGCCTCACTGGGTATGCCCGGACCGGGACTGAGTATGATCTTGTCGAAGGGCTCTAACTGACCGAGCGTGAACTGGTCGTTGCGGTAGACCTCCACCTCGGCACCCAATTGCTTCACCAGATGAGCGAGGTTGTACGTGAAACTGTCGTAATTGTCTATGATAACGATTTTCATATCATTCTTATGTTCTCAAATTCTTAAATTCTTGATAGAATAAGTACCTTCTGATACTTATTCCTTCTTTGAATCTATGATTTTCTTTTGTCTTATAGCTTCTCAGCAATCTTGATGGCCTTGACAAGGGCGCCGAGCTTGTTGTTGCTCTCGTTGAGCTCATAGGCGTCGTTGCTCTTGGCCACCACGCCGCTGCCGGCTTGGAACCACAGCTCGCCGCCACGACTGATGAACGTGCGGATGACGATGGCCTGGTTGAGATTGCCGTTGAGACCGATGAAGCCGATGCATCCGCCGTAGGCACCACGGTTGTGGGGCTCCATCTCGCTGATGAGCTGCATGGCGCGCACCTTAGGCGCACCCGAGAGCGTGCCGGCGGGGAAGGTGTCGAAGAACGCTTTGATGTGGTCCGCGCCCTTGTTGAGCTTACCGCTGACGCGGCTGACGAGGTGGATGACGTGGCTGTAGAACTGCATGTCTTTGTAGAAGTCCACCTTCACGTCGTGGCAGTTGCGGCTCAGGTCGTTGCGGGCCAGGTCCACGAGCATCACGTGCTCAGCGTTCTCCTTTGGGTCGTTGCGCAGGAACTCAGCGGCCTTGCGGTCCTGCTCGGCCTTGCCCGTGCGCTTGGTGGTACCGGCGATGGGATCGATATAAGCCGTGTCGCCCTCAATGCGGTTGTGGGTCTCAGGGCTGGAGCCGAAGATGCGGAAGCCGCCGAAGTCGAAATAGAAGAGATAGGGCGACGGGTTGATGGAGCGCAGGGCGCGGTAGAGCTTGAAGTCATCACCCTCGTAGCGCTGGACAAAGCGGCGCGAGATGACGATCTGGAAGACGTCGCCACGCAGGCAGTGCTTGACACAACGGCGGATGTTGGCCTTGTGCTCCTCGTCAGTAAGTGTGGAGGTAGCCTCGCCGACGGGGTGGAAGCTATAAGGCTTCACACTCGCCTTGTTCACCGCACGCTGCAGGCCGGCGAGCTGGCGGTCTCCGTCGTCACTGTTCTTGGCCAGGGTGATGAACGTCATCGTATTGTTGAAATGGTCGAAGACGATGAGATCGCGGTAGAGGATATAGTAGATGTCGGGTGCGTCGTTCTTCGCCATCGTGGTGTCCTTGACGTCGATGTTCTCGAAGTAGCGCACGGCGTTGAAGGCCGTGTAGCCGTAAAGGCCGCAGAAGTTTGCGCCTTCGCCCTCGATATGGAAGCGATGGATGAAGGTGTCGAAGTCTTTGACGATGGCCAGTTTGCAGGCTTCTCCCTTGCCGGGACCCGTGGCGGGCAACTCATGTTCCTCGGTGGTGCCGTCGGGCAGCGTAATGATCGTCTTGCCATGGCTGACAGCGATAGAGGCGATCGGGTTGATGCCGATAAACGACCGTGCGTTTTCCGAGCCGCGATAGTCCGAGCTCTCCATCAGCGCACTCTGCGGATAGATGTCGCGCAGCCGCATGTATACGGCTACGGGTGTATAGAGGTCGGCGAGAATCTGTTTAGAATAAGCGTGATAATCAGCCTCACCCCCTTGCCCCTCTCCAAAGGCGAGGGGAGTAGAATGCTCTGCGGGCGATGGGTGCTCCTCTATTTGCTTTCGTTCTTTGTCTTCCATATTTCTTATCTTTGTTATTCAGTTTTATATTACTTTGTTCTTTACCTTCTAAAATTCCTGGTTTATTCATCACATCACTCCCTTCTCTTTTGGAGAGAGGTCAGGGGGTGAGGCTCTTGTTGTTGTTTATCAAACATTTCACTCCCCTCTCCCTTGGAGAGGGGTCAGGGGGTGAGGCTTCTAAAACTTTCCATACTCTTTCGCCATGTCTTTGTGAGTGAGATAAGTGTTCATGTCCTTGTCGCCACGTCCGCTGACGGTGAGCACCACCACGTCGGAGGGTTTGAAGGACAGCTTGCGGAGGGCAGCAACAGCGTGGGCGCTCTCAATGGCGGGGATGATGCCCTCGGTGCGTGTGAGCTCATAACCGGCATAGATCGCCTCGTCGTCGTTGATGGCGAGCACCTTTTCGCGTCCCTGCCGGGCGAGATAGGCGTGCATGGGGCCGATGCCCGGGTAGTCGAGACCGGCAGAGATGGTAAACGCCTCCTTGATCTGACCGTCGTCGGTCTGCATCACCAGTGTGCGTGCGCCGTGGATGATGCCCTCCGTGCCACAGTGCATGGTGGCAGCGGTGTAGTCGGTGTCGATGCCGTGACCGCCTGCTTCGGCGAGCACAATCTTCACGCGGTCGTCGTCGACATAGTGATAGATGGTACCGGCGGCGTTGCTGCCACCACCCACGCAGGCGATGAGATAGTCGGGATAGTCACGTCCGATCTTCTCTTTGAGCTGCCACTTGATCTCTTCGCTGATCACGCTCTGCATCTTCGCCACGATGTCGGGGTAGGGGTGCGGACCCATCGTGGAACCAACGAGGTAGAAGGTATCCTCGGGATGGCAGCACCAGTCGCGGATCGCTTCCGAGCAGGCGTCGGAGAGCGTCATGTTTCCGGTGGTCACCGGATGCACCTTTGCGCCGAGCATCTTCATGCGCTCCACGTTGGGATGCTGTCGCTCCACGTCGGTCTTACCCATGAAGATCTCGCAGTCCATGCCGAAGAGTGCGCAGACCGTGGCTGTTGCCACACCGTGCTGGCCGGCGCCGGTCTCAGCGATGATACGAGTCTTGCCCATCTTGCGTGCGAGGAGTATCTGTCCGATGGCGTTGTTGATCTTGTGTGCTCCCGTGTGGTTGAGGTCCTCGCGCTTGAGATAGAGCTGGCAGCCATAGCGCTCACTCATGCGCTTGGCGTAGTAGAGTGGTGAGGGGCGGCCGGCATAGTCGCGCAGCAGCGTGCGGAACTCCTGCTTAAACTCCTCGCTCTCGATGATCGGCAAGTAAGCGTCCTGCAGGTCGTGTACACATTTATATAATATCTCTGGGACGTAGGCTCCGCCAAAGGGGCCGAAGAAGCCATCCTTATCAGCCTTGCACCCTACGGCCTCACCCCCTTGCCCCTCTCCGAGGGAGAGGGGAGTAAAATGCTCTGCGGACGTTATGTGTTCCTGTCTTAGTTTTCTTTCTTTATCTTCCATATCTTTAATCTTTATTATTTTGCTGTGTTATTATTTTGCTTTTATTATTGTAGTCTTCTTGTATTCTGATATTGCTTTCAGTATTTTTTTTATTGTTTATCTAACATATCACTCCCCTCTCCTTTGGAGAGGGGAGTAGAATGCTCTGCGGACGTTATGGACTCTTGTATTTGTCTTCCATATTCCATTTTCCTTATCATTATTGTTCTATTCTTTAATTTCTGATTTCCCTTTCAGTTCTGTTTATTGTTTATCTCACATATCACTCCCCTCTCCCTTGGAGAGGGGTTGGGGGTGAGGCTTTTTGGAGAGGGGTTGGGGGTGAGGCTTTTCTAATGCGTCGAAAAGTTGGTCAAGGGCACGATCCGGTTCTTTTGTCTCGTTGAGCAACGTGACGAACTTCGAGCCGATGATGGCGCCGGCAGCATTCTGCTGTGCGCTTTCTAAGGTCTGCTTGTTGCTGATGCCGAAGCCGATCATGCGCGGGTTGTGGAGGTTCATGGAGTTGATATGACGGAAGTAAGCCTGCTTGGCCTCGCCGAAGCTCTTCTGCGCGCCCGTGACGCTGGCCGACGACACCATATATATAAAGCCATTGGTGTGCTCATCGATGAAGCGGATGCGCTCTTCACTGGTCTCCGGTGTGATCATCATGATCACCCGGATGTCGTATTTGTCGGCGATGGGCTTCACCACATCCATATAATCCTTGAAAGGCAGGTCGGGGATGATGCAACCGCTGGCGCCACTCTCCACACAGCTGCGGAAGAAGTTCTCCAAGCCATAGTGCATGATGACATTGAGATAGCCCATTATCACGAGTGGGATGGTGACCTGGTCTTTGATCGCTTTCAGTTGCGTGAAGATCTTCTTGAGTGTAGTGCCATTCTTCAAGGCTACTGTACCCGCACTCTGAATCACCGGACCGTCAGCTAAAGGGTCGCTGAAGGGAATGCCCACCTCAACCATGTCGATGCCATGACGCTGCATGGCGAGGATCACGTCGGCCGTTCCCTCCAACGTAGGGCAACCGGCGCAGAAATAGAGCGACAGCAACTTGCGGTCGCCACGGGTAGAAAAGAGTTGGTTGATCTTATTTGTAGAATTATCAACGGCCTCACCCCCTTGCCCCTCTCCAAAGGCGAGGGGAGTAGAATGCTCTGCGGGTGTTATGGTTGCTTGATCCTTTGATATTCTTTTGTCTTCCATATTTCTAATTAATTTTTTGTTATTCTTTCTCTTCTTTGTATAATAGCAATTGTTTATCCAGCAAATTACTCCCCTCTCCTTTGGAGAGGGGTAGGGGGGTGAGGCTTGAAATAAATTTTCTGAGCAGGTCTACGTCTTTCATTCCCGGAGCCGTCTCGAACTTGCTGTTGAGGTCTATGCCGATGCATTGAGGATGGTGGGAGTCACGCAGTCGGTCTGCGTCGTCCGGTCCAATGCCACCACTAAGCAGGAAAGGCGTCTGTCCCGTGTAAGCCTCAAGCACCGACCAGTCGTATTTCTGTCCGCTGCCACCGTAGCCTTTGCATTTCGTGTCGAAGAGAAAGAGGTCGACATGCCCCTCATATTGTTCGCAACATTTCAAGTCCTCAGCACAGGATACGCTGATGGCCTTGATGATCTTTATCTGTGATACGATGTCGGGAACGAGCGTCCGCCGCAGGTTGTCGATCATCACCGGGCTCTCGTCGCCGTGAAGTTGCACGTAGTTCAGATGATAGTTGTACACTGCCGTGACAATGTTCTGAGGCATGTCGTTGACGAAGACACCGACGAATTTTGGAATTGCAGCCTCACCCCCTTGCCCCTCTCCAAAGGAGAGGGGAGTAGTTACTTTGTTAAACGGTGCCTTGGATTGCGTTGACTTTAACTGTTCCGATTCTATCTGTTTATTGCGTGCCTCCCCTTCCGTTTCTTCTGCTTTCAATTGTTTATCCAGCATATCACTCCCCTCTCCTTTGGAGAGGGGTTTGGGGGGGAGGCTTTTGAGACTACTATAATCCGGAATGATCCCCGCATCCGACGAGATGCTCTCTATGTATCGCGGACTCTTGGGGTAGAAGATCAGACCGATGAGGTTCACGCCTAAGGCCGCCACCTCACGGATGTTCTGCGCATCGCGCATGCCACAAACCTTGATCAATTGATAGTTCATAACGCTATGGTCTTTAGTCAACATTCATCATTCAGCACTCAACATTCGTATCAGTCTTGCCAGTTCCTCGCCGGGATCGTCTGCTTTCATGAAGTGCTCGCCCATGAGGAAGCCGTGGAAGCCCACCTTACGCAGCTGACGGATGGTGTCGGGATCGCCGATACCGCTCTCGCTCACCGTGCACACACCTTTCGGCAGGCGCTCGGCGAGACGGAAGCTGTTGCTCACGTCGGTGACGAAAGTGCCGAGGTTGCGGTTGTTGATGCCGTACATATCCGGCTCTATGTCGGCGTATTCGAAGTCCTCCTCGCCGTGCATCTCCAACAGCACCTCCAGTCCGAGCTCGTGTGCCATGTGCAGGAGGTCGCGGCACTTGTCCTTTTCCAGGCAGGCAGCGATGAGCAGTACGGCCGAAGCGCCACAGTAGCGGGCTTGGAAGAGCTGATATTCGTTGATGACAAAGTTCTTATATAATATAGGTATCGTCACGCCGACGGCTCTGGCCTGCTGGATATACTCGTCATAGCCACCGAAGTATTTCGTGTCGGTGAGGATGCTCAGTGCGGCAGCGCCGTGTTGCTGATAGCTCAACGGGATGACCGAGGCCTTACCTTCTTGCTTGATCCAACCCTTGCTCGGCGATTTGCGTTTAAACTCAGCGATGATACCCGTAGGAGAGTCCATTAGTGCCTGGCGCATGGAGACAGGTACGCTGGTTTCCTTCTTGATCTTTTCCTCCACAAGCGTGTAAAGGCGGCGGGGCGGGATAAAGTCCATCCGCTCCTGCAGTTCCTCCACTTTGTGTGCTACGATTTCTTCTAATATATCCATGTTATTCAGTTTTACTACAAGTTTTCTCCCCATTCGTCCTCGTCGGTATTGCGGTCCTCCCCCCTCGGGGGGAGTTAGAGGAGGGCTCCCCCTTTACGAGTTGAGTTCCACAAACTTCTTGAAGGTGTTGAGAGCCTTGCCGCTGTCGATGCTCTCGCGTGCGATCTCTATGCACTCCTCAATTGGTTTCTTACCTTTCTCAAAGACCTGGATGCCGAAGGCAGCGTTGGCGAGCACGATGTTTTTCTGTGCGGGCAGCGCCTTGTTGGCCAGAACGTTGTCGAAGATCTCTTTGGCCTCCTCCTCAGTGGCGCCGGCTTGGATCTCCTCCGGTTTGGCGATGTCGAAGCCGAGGTCAGCCGGTTTGAACACACGCTCATAGGCTGCTGTGGTCACCTTAAACGGTCCTGTGAGAGAGATCTCGTCATATCCGTCGATGCTGTTGACGATGCCGTAGTCGATGCCAATCTTCTGGTAAACCTGCTGATAGAGGCGCATCTGGTCGAGGTTGGCCACGCCGAGCAGCTGGCACTGAGGTTTTGATGGGTTGATGATCGGGCCGAGAAGGTTGAAGAAAGTGGGGAAGGGCAGTGCCTTGCGGATGGCACCGACGAACTTCATGGCTTTGGCGAAGAGCTGGGCATGGAGATAGACGATACCGCACTCGTTGATGGAGCGGTTGAGCTTGTCGAGATCAGCAGTGAAGTTCACACCGTGGTTCTTGATGACGTTTGACGCACCACTGACGCTCGTGGCGGCGTAGTTACCGTGTTTGGCCACTTTGTAACCGGCTCCGGCAATGACGAAGCAGGCTGTCGTGGAGATGTTGAACGTGTTCTTACGGTCGCCGCCGGTACCCACCACATCGATGTAGCGGTCGCAGTCCAAGGGTACGGGTACGCCTGTGGCGAGGATGCCATCGCGGAAGCCTAACAGTTCCTCTACGCTGATGCCGCGCATCTGAATGGCGGTCAGCAATGCTGCGATCTCTGCGTCGTTGAATTCACCGCGTGTGATGGCGATGAGCAGTTCCTTTGTCTCTTCACGTTTCAGCTCCTCGTGGTTGAGGAGTCGGTTGAAAATAGCCTTGATATCCATAAGCGTATATTTTTTAATTGTTATATGTCTTGTTTATATTTATCTCTTTTCTCCATTCATCATTCATCATTCAACATTGAACATTCATCATTGATATCATTCAACATTAAAAAAGGCCTGTCGCAAGAACGACAGGCCTTTGTATGTTGTTGGATGTAGTACCCACACGGCTTCTCGACTCACGACTTTTTCAATCTTGAGCTACGCCACCACCAATATGCAGATACGTGATTCATCATCTTTTCTTGTTGATTTTATATTTCGAGTGCAAAGATACACGTTTTCCATTAGGCTGCAAACATTTCAAGCAGAAAAATATCAATCCGTTGCATTTTTAACATTTATACCAATCATCTTCACCTTCTCTTCGAAGTCCTCTTTGTCGCCAATAGCCCCTTTCTTCACGCGTGCGCGATAATTATATATGGTGTTGACGCTGTAGTGGAGAAACTCTGCGATCTTGGAACTGTCGTTGATGCCGAGGCGGATGAGCGCAAAGATACGGATAGAGGTGCTGAGCTGCCCGTCTTTCTCCACGCTCAGCTGGGCCTCGGGTCGGAGCAGTGCGTTGATGTCTTCGACAAAGTGGGGAAAGAGATGGATGAAGGCCGAGTCAAAGCTTTTGTAGAGTTCGCTGGCGTCTTCATCGTTGCTCTCCTTGCTGTGAAGGATACGTTCCAGTTCCACATATTGTTTGTTTTTGAGATAGCGTGCCGTGCGTTTCTTGATCTTGTCGATGCGGTTGACATAAAGGCTACATAGCTCGAGGAATTGTCCGATGTATTCCTCTTTGACACGATTGCTGTCGGCGAGTCGTATGTTGCTGTCGGCGAGTCGCGTGTTGCTTTCTTGCAAGTTGGCATTGCTTTGGTAGAGCAGGTTACGCGTGCGTCGGATATGGTTGCGCTGCTTGATAGTCAGCAACAACAGCACCAAGGCGATGACAAAGAGCACGCTCAGAGCGCATAGTGAGACGGTCAGACGTTGGTGGCTGCTCTCGCTCGCGCTTTTGTATTGTCCGGCGAGACTTGCCATGAGAGGGGCTACTTGCCATTTGCGCTGTCGTGCGCCGAAGGTGTTGGCGCACTGGCTGGCATAGCTGATATAGCGGTAGGCACGTTGCAGGTCACCACTGAGCATCAGCTGGTTGGACAGTTCCCAGATAGATCCTTGGTCGGTGACGCCTAAGCGGATGTCATTGATGACAGACTGTGTCACCCAATACAGCATCCTTGTCGTGTCGCCGAGTGCCTTGTAGGCAAGATAGCGATAGAGCGTGACCATGGCATAGTCGTGCGATCCAGACGGTGTCCTTTTCAGCCACTGATCGTTGAAGTGCAGAGCTTCCCGGGCTTTGCCTTGTGTGGTGAGCTGGTTCTGTCGTGTCTCGCAATAGACGTCATTGTCTTTGCTGAGCAACGGCATCATGGCCTTCTCGTAATCGTTTCTGAGTGTCTCATAGTGGCGTTTCATTTCCGGCAACGTTGTGTAGTAGGCCAGTTCACCATAGAGAGCGTAGCGCGCCATGTCGTAGAGGGCCTGTCCTTGGCGGTCGAGCATCGTAGTGTCGATGTCTTGCAGGCAGATGCGAGCCTCGTCATAGAATCCAGAACTGATAAAGTACTTGGCCAGTATCGCCCGACAGTGGTTGGTCTGTTGGCGCTTTCCTTCCTTCTGAGCGATGGCGATGCAGCGGTTGAGATAGACGCAGGCCTGACTGTGGATGTAAGGTCTGTATAATAGGTATAGTTGATAGCACAATTGATATTGCTGCCGTGTATCCTCGGCGGCACCCAATTGTCGTTCGAGCGCACGTATTTTTTTTGTCGTTGCGCAATATATCGTGAAGACTGGGCAATCGCTTCATCGAGCCGTGCGTATTCTTTGTTCAGGTCGATGTGGATGGCTTGGGTGTTCAGAGCCAGCAATGTTGCGATGATGCATAACAGGAAGCGTGTCATATAGTAATCGGTAAGGATCGTTTTTACTTGGTTTTTGTGAGACAAAGATACGAAAAGAAGTAGTTCCCTCCAAATTTCTACTTAAAATTATCATCATTTTCTTTACTTTTTATCCACTCTTTTAATTTTTCTAAAACTCCATAACTTATTGATTCACAGTAGTTGTTGATTTTAGAGTCTTTATATTCTTCCACTTTTTCATAGCACAGCGTTTCAAGTGTAAAAAAAGTCTGCTATCTTTGCAGTGGTGTTACGAACAGTCGCACTCATTGCCTCGAATCATTTTTAACTAAATACAATATCTATAACCATCAAAACTCAACGATCATGAAAAGAATCAAGACCATGTTGACGGCGACCGCCTTGTTGGTCACCACATCGTTATGGGCACAGCAGAAGAATTATTCCGGCACCGTGCTCGACGCTCATGGTGAGCCTATCATCGGCGCTACGGTCAAGGTGCCCGGCTCTTCTACGGGAGTCATCACCGACCTTGACGGTCATTTCACCATTACAGTTAATCCCGGCACTCAACTCGAGGTGTCGTATATAGGTATGCAGACTCAGACACTCTCTGTAGCTGACAATATGCGTGTGACCTTAAAAGATGATGCCAAGACCCTCAACGATGTGGTTGTCATCGGTTATGGCGTGCAGAAGAAAAGCGTTGTGACCGCGTCGATCGCAAAGGTCGATGCAGAAGATCTTGAAGGAAAGACACAGCTGCGCGCTGAGGACGCACTGAAGGGTCTCGCCGCCGGTGTCAACGTCACAAGCGCTTCCGGACAGCCTGGTGCCAAGTCGATGATCCGCGTACGTGGTATCGGCACCATCAATAACTCCGACCCACTCTATATCATCGACGGCATGGCGACCGATCAAAATGGTATGGAACTCGTCAATCCCGAGGATATCGAGAGCATCGAGGTACTGAAGGATGCCGCTTCAGGAGCCATCTACGGTTCGCGTGCTGCCAACGGTGTCATCCTCGTCACCACGAAGAAGGGCTCCAAGGGCAATGCCAAGATCAACTACAACTTCTCTTATGGCTGGCAGAGTGCATGGCGCAAGCGCGATGTGACCAGTGCTACAGACTATGCCATCTTGCAAAACGAGAAGTATGTCAACGGCGGACAGGCACCTCTCTATGCCGATCCTTATAACCTCACCGATGTCAATGGCAATAAGGTGACGGGCTTCGGAACTAACTGGCAGAAAGAACTCTTCAACGACAATGCACCTATCGTGCAGCACGATCTCTCCATCAGCGGTGCCAGTGAGAAGGTCAACTACTACCTTTCCATGGGCTATATGACTCAGGAAGGTATCGTCGGCGGTAATTTTGGACAATCGAATTACGACCGTCTGACGCTTCGTTCCAACACCAACTACACGCTCTTTGACTTCTCAAAGGAGCGCAACTTCCTCAACAAACTCGATCTCGGTGTCAACGTTGGCTACATGCGTGTCCATAATACGGGCATCGATGCCAACTCCACGTGGGGCTCGCCACTCGGCTCTGCCCTCTATTTGTCACCGATCCTGCCTGTCACCATCACCAACCCCGACGTGGCGGCTGCTATGGAAAAGCAGTACAGCGCCTATGACCTCTACAAGGATGCCAATGGCAACCCCTATACCGTCCCCGGATATTTCGGTTCGTATCAGGAGCAGAACAACCCGATCGCTATGATGCAGGGACACGCCACACGCAACTGGGCACACAAGATTATGCCGAAGTTCTCCCTCGACTTGCAGCTCTTCGACAATCTGAAGTATCACTTCGCCTACAGCGCTGAGCTCTCGTTCTGGGGCTACGACGCTGCCACAACCCAGAAATACTATCTCTCCGGCAACAACAATGCCGACCATACCTCGGCCACCACTTACAAAGGCGACAACAATTCCTGGCAGGTCGACAACACGCTGTCCTACGACAAAACCCTTGGCAAGCACTCCTTCGGCATCGTCCTCGGACAGTCGGCCAGCAAGTTCAAGGGCAGTGAGCTCGGTGGCAGTGCCTGGGATCTCATCAACATCTACAAGCCATCCATCAACTATACCAATGGCAACGGACAGGTCGTTTACAGCACCGACGCCGACGGCAAGATCACTGGAGCCACAGCTCATTTCAACACTTGGGGCGAACCCTACACCGAGCACCGTCTTTCCTCACTCTTTGCCCGTCTGAGCTATAACTACGACGAGCGCTACATGGCACAGTTCACCGTGCGCCGTGACGGTTCCAGTCGTTTTGGTTCTGACAACCTCTACGGTACCTTCCCCTCCTTCTCCTTGGGCTGGAACATCATGAACGAGAAGTTTATGCTCCCCACCCACAACTGGCTGAGCAATGCCAAGCTGCGTTTCAGCTGGGGTAAGAACGGTAACGAGAACATCGGCGACTTTGCTTACACCACGCTGACCTCCATGGGCAACGACTATTATTTCGGTACCAACAGCGTCAAAAATCATGGTTCAAAAGCCAACCGCCTGCCCAATCCCAATCTGAAATGGGAGGAGAGCGAGCAGACCGACATCGGTCTCGATCTTGGATTCTTCAACAGTGCGCTCACCTTCACCGTCGACTACTTCGTCAAGAAGACCAATGGCATGATCATCGCCATGCCGATTCCAAGCTATGTCGGCGAGACTTCTCCACTGGCCAACGTCGGCGACATGAAGAACTCTGGCTGGGAGTTTGAGCTTGGCTACAAAGGCCACATCAGTGATTTCCGCTATGGTCTCAAGGCCAACGCATCCTATCTCCACAACGAGCTCACCAACCTCGGCAATGCTACGGGCTTTCTCGACTGGGGCATCTCCCAGTTCTCCGACGGCGGTACGCGCGCTGAGAACGGACAGCCCTTCCCCTTCTTCTATGGCTACAAGACCGCCAGCGTCTTCCAGACCGTCGACGAGGTCAACGCCTACAAGAATGCTGACGGTGGACTGATACAGCCCGATGCTGTTCCCGGTGATTTGCGCTTCGTCGATGTCAATGGCGATGGCAAGATCACTTCCGATGACCGCACCAACATCGGTAACGGTACGCCTAAGTGGACCTTCGGCTTGAATATCAATGCCGAGTACAAGGGCTTCGACTTTAATCTCTTCTTCCAGGGCGTGAGCGGCGTGGATGTCTTCGATGCTACCTATCGTCAGGATATCGCTTCGGGCAACTATCCTTCTTGGATGCTCGGTCGCTGGACCGGTCCTGGCACGTCCAATACCGTTCCTCGTCTGGCTCTGGGCGACACCAAGAACTGGGTGGTCAGCGACCTCTACGTCCGCGACGGCTCCTATCTGCGTCTGAAAAACTTCCAGTTGGGCTACACCGTACCCCGCTACTTGACGCAGAAGATCGGTGTCGACCGTTTCCGTCTCTTCGTCATGGCCGAGAATCTCTTCACATGGACCAAGTACTGGGGATTCGATCCTGAGATTGGCTCCGGCAGTACATCATTAGGTGTCGACTATGGCGTATATCCTCAGGCACGCACCTGGTCTGTAGGTTTTAACATCACTCTTTAACTGATAAACAAACAAACCATTATGAAAACCAAGAAATATATATATGTAGGAGCGATGGCCGCTGCTTTCCTCTTCGGCTCCTGCAGCGATGACTTCCTCAAAGTCGAAAATCCCACGGGTGAGCCATTGGAAGAATACTACACCACCGATGCCCATCTCCAGGAATCGGTGACCGCCGCCTATGACCCGCTTCATTGGCCCGACTGGGACGGCACGGCTTACAACGCGCTGAATATCGACGCCGAGATCATGGGCGACGACTTCTTCCCTGGTGGCAGCAACATCTCCGACAACCAGCATTGGCATAAGCTCTTCAACTTCGAGGGCGACGGCAACAACACGTTGCCCACACTGTGGGGCGATTTCTACTCCGGTATCAAGCGCTGCAACGATGTGCTGACCTACTGCGCCTACGACGCCAACAAGGACAACACCAACCTTCCCACCTATATCGAGCAGGCGCGCTTGCTGAGAGTCTATTACTACGACATCCTCTGGCACTACTATGGCGACATCCCCTTCTATCTCACCAATCTCTCTAGTCCTTATCAGGCTGAACAGATCTCGGCTGACAAGGTCTATGAAAATCTCATCGCCGAAATGGAGGACATCCTCAAGAACAATGTCCTGCCCATGCGCTGGGACGATGCCAACACCGGACGCGTGAGCAAAGCTTTCGCCTATATGCTCTATGCCGAACTCGTCATGTACCAAGACGACACCGCACGCTATCCTCAGGCCCTGGCTTGCATGAAGGAGATCATCAGCAGCGGTGACTATCAGCTGATGACCAACTTCGCCGATATCTGGAAAGAGAGCGGTGAGTGGGGCTCCGAGTCTATCTTCGAAATCAACTATCAGGACGACCAGGCAGGCCGTGACTGGGGCACCTCCAAGAGTGCCGGTGGTACTGTGCTGCCCACGCTCATTGCGCCAAATGGCTGGAAGGGCGGTGACGGATGGTCGGCAGGTCAGGACGGCTGGGGCTTCCTGCCCATGCGCCCCGAGACTTTCAACATGTATGAGGACGGTGATCAGCGTCGTGAGGCTACCTGCTGGGATCTGCGCAGTCTCCTTGGTACCGACAAGGACTACACCGCGCGCTATCAGGACACACACATCTGGTTGGCCAAATACCACCCGATGGACGACAACAACAAGGATTGTCCGACGTCGAAAAACCTCAACTACAACAACAATCTGCGCATCTACCGCTATGCCGAGACGCTGCTCAACGCTGCCGATCTGACGCTGGCCACCGGTGGCAGCAATGCTGAGGCTACGGGATACTTCAATCAGGTGCACCGCCGTGCCGGTCTTTCTGCCATGCAGAGCATCACAGAGGACGACATCCTCAACGAGCGTCATCTCGAGTTCGTTGGCGAGGGAAAGCGCTATTTCGACCTTGTGCGCGCCGGCAAGGCGGCTACTACACTTGTCGCCATACCGGGCACTGACCGTACCAATAGCTGGACGCCTAACAAGAAGCACGTGCCGTTGGCACAGTCCGAACTCGACAACGATCCTAAACTCCATCCGAACGACTATACCAAATAAAAACCGAAACGATCATGAAAAAGATATTTAAGCTCTTGGCCTGCACGCTCTTTGTGGGGCTGACGCTTCCTGCCTGCTCGCCGGAAGACTTCAGTGGCGCTGACCAAAACGGGCTCCCCACCATGGACGGCGTAGACTTCAACGTCAGCGTCGACCAGTCCACCAACACCATGACGGCCACGGCTCCCTCTGTCAATGGGGAATATCCGGTCTGGCTTATCAATGGCAAGCAGTACTCCACGCTGCCCACGGCCACCTATTCCAATAAAGTCAAGGGTACATATAGCATCGAGCTGCGCATGGCCAACCGCAACGGATTCAGTCAGGCCGGCCTGAAGAAGGAGTTTACCTTCAACGAGACCAAGGTCGACTTCTCGCCCTATGCCGAAAAACTCAAGGGTAAGAAATGGCGTATCGACAACAATGCACCCGGACACATGGCCTGCGGACCCTCCGGAACTTCCGGTACGGAGTGGTGGTCAGCAGCAAAAGACGACAAGAAAGACTTTGGTGTCTACGACGACCGCCTGACTTTCACACCGGCAGACGGCGACCCTATGCGGGGCACCTACATCTACAGCTCGGGTGAGGACGGCAAGACGTTCGTCAACAAAGGCACTACAATCTGGGGCAGCAACGATCCCGACTGGGATGCCACCATCACGGGCGAACAGACATCGACCTACACGCTGGAGTCCGGAACATGGACTGATGCCGACAAAAACATCCAGAATGCCATCTTCCTTGTCTTGGCTGACAACACAGCCTTCCCTTATATCTCCAGTGACGGACAGTATCAGCATCCGCGCTTCCGCATTGAGGGACTGACTTCCACAACGATGACCCTTGTCTACGACAACGGCTCCATCGCCTGGCACTTCATCCTGACGAGCAAAGAACCTTCCACGGAGGTCGTGCCCGTCAACCCCGACGACGATCCCGAGAAGATCAGCTGGTGCGACGTCAACAGTGATCTCAACCTTGGAAAAGCCTACAACAGCTTCGGCCAGATGACATTCTGGTGGGCAGACGGCAACTGGGCTCAGCTCGCCGACCCGCAGTTGAGCTACAAGGACGGCGTCTACACGATTACTTTCAGCGGTCAGCCCGGTGGCTCAGAGTGGCAGGCTCAGTGCATGATCCACACCGCCGACGAGGGCGTGCCTGTCGCTTACGAGAGTGGACAGACCTATGACATCAGCTTCAAACTCAAGACGAATGTCGACATCGCGCGCTACACGCTGAAGATAGCAGACCAGAAGGATGACAACAACGCGCTGTACTACAACAATGCGATGAAGGCGGAGATGGGTACCACGCTGGTGCGCGTGCCTAATGTCAAGGCCACGACATCTTCGTCGTCCACCAAGTTCATCCTCGACTTCGGCGGTATTGGTGCTGACCCGACGTTGTCCATCAGCGACATCATCATTCAGAAGCACGTGTTGAAAAAGTAACTTCTTCGTTCTTATATATACAATAAGGAGTAGTCCACGGCCTGTTGCCTTGGGCTTCTCCTTCCCACTTTGAAATGAAATCATCATGAAACTGAAAACATATCTCAGCGCTCTCTTCCTTGCGCTGTCGTTTCCGCTGACGGGCTGCGGCTCTTCCTCCGGTGATGATCCCGTGCCTGCAGTCACGATCACGGTGAGCAACGACGCGCTCACCCTTCCCGCCGCCGGTGGCAGCCAAAGCTTCACGCTGTCGGCCAACCACGAGTGGGGCCTGGTCTCCACACCGGATTCATGGCTAAAGGTCTCGCCGACCTCAGGTCTGTCCTCCGGTGGTGCCGTACAGATCACGGTGACCGCTGCTGCCAATCCCAACACTTTGTCGCGCTCTGCCTCCCTCGTCTTTGCTGCCGGAACGGAGCGGAAGACTGTCGTCGTGACGCAGGAGGCAGCCACTACGGCCAAATACGATGCGCCCGAAGGCTATGAACTCGTCTGGCACGACGAGTTCGACGGCACACAGCTCAGCGATGACTGGACCGAAGAGCAGAAGCCCGCGGGATGGGTCAACAACGAGTTGCAGACTTACATCAAAGGCTCCTCTGTCAACGAGGTCAAGGACGGACACCTGCTCATCCACTGCTATCAGGAGGGCGGCAAAGTCTATTCCGGCCGTGTCTACGCCAAGGTAAAAGAAGGCTGGACCTATGGCTACTTCGAAGCGCGCATCAAGTTGCCATCAGGAAAGGGCACGTGGCCTGCCTTCTGGATGATGCCGGCTAACAACAATTTCGCCACGAACCCCTGGCCGGGCTGTGGCGAGATCGACATCATGGAGGAAGTAGGCGCCGATCCGAACATCGTCTCCTCAACGATCCACTGCAACAAATACAACAACGGCAACACGCCGACGGAGCACGGCACGCTGAAGGTGCCCACGGCAGAATCGGACTATCATGTCTATGCATGCGAGTGGACAGCCTCTAAACTTGAGTTTTTCGTCGATGGCAAGAGCATCCTCAAATACGAGCCCGCCGACAAGACGAAGGACTTCTGGCCGTTCAATGTTCCCTTCTATCCGATTCTCAACCTCGCCTGGGGCGGCAGTTGGGGCGGATACAAAGGTGTCGACGCCTCCGCGCTGCCCGCTACTATGAGTGTGGACTACGTCAGGGTGTTCCAAAGAAGCCTCACCCCCTAACCCCTCCCCAAGAGGGAGGGGAGTGATTACCGCCAAGGGGTGAGCAGCAGCGGCCTTGCCTTCTTCCGCTTTTCGTCCGGTATCGGGTTCGGTTTGCCTCGGCTGTGCCGAGGCCCTCCCCTTGCCCCGCTCCGCCCCCTACTCTTGACCCTCTCTTTGTTTCCCCGATTAATTCTTGAATAAATTTTGTGCAAACTCCTTCTTTTCTTTTTCCTGCTTTCGCTGCCGGAGATCG
>ERZ1023830.117-NODE-117-length-27594-cov-52.222267_pt1 | contig 27594 bp, 13 predicted proteins | sample MGYA00380381_ERZ1023830 | MGnify/ENA primary metagenome ERZ1023830 (study PRJEB33179, sample SAMN07449067) | human gut metagenome | biome: Human-gut; feature: Human associated habitat; material: Faeces | host: Homo sapiens | place: India:Kasaragod | collected... | reverse complement strand
CGGTCTTCATATTGGCCTTCCGTTCCTCCAGGCCAACACGAAGACCTCTTTAGTTCTACAAGGGACTCTATAACTATTACACCAACTCTCAGGGACAATCCGCTACCAATGCGTGGAAGTCGGCCAACACAGCGTTGATCGGCAATCAGGTCAATGGCGGTTTGGGTGAGATCATCTATTCCGTGCCCAATGGTCAGGCGCTGATCGGGCAGAACGGTAAGCTGAATCCGAAGGCCACCCTCGGCAATATCGTCAGCTATAACGGCAACCAGTATCTGCTCACATCAGACGATTGGCGCGACGAGGGAATCCGCACAGGACTGCGTCAGGAATATAATATGAGTATCAACGGCGGCGATGATAACTTCCAGTTCTACGGCAGTGGCAGTTATCTCAGCAACGAGGGTATCACCAACGGTGCTGACCTCAAGCGCTACAACGGTATGATGAAACTCGACTACCAGGCCCGTAAATGGCTGAAGATTGGTGGTACCGCGCGCTTTATCCATACCAATAGCAACAGCAACAACTATTCTTACTACGGTTCACTGACCACGCCGAGCATCTATCCAGTCTATGTACGCGATGCCAACGGCAACATCCTTACCGATGCCAATGGTAAGGTCTATGATTATGGCGATGGCCTTATTACCGGTGTGATCCGTCCCAACGACCGCGGCGACAACTATATTCAGGACGACATCCTGACGGTAGCGAATAGCAAGAGCAACGCCTTCGGCTTCGCAGCGTACTCTGATATCTCCTTCCTCAAAGATTTCAAGCTCACGCTCAACGTCAATATCTACGACACGGAGAACCGCTATATCACCGGCACCTCACCCGACTATGGCTATAGCGGTCAGACGGGTGGCTACCTGAGCACGTATCACTATCGCACCTACTCTGTCAATACGCAGCAGCTGCTCAACTGGAGCAAGAGCTTGGGAGCGCACAGCCTCTACTTGCTCCTCGGTCACGAATACACACGCGACAACAATGGTACACTCGGTGCTGCCAAGAGCAACATCGTCAACTATGCTGCCAACAAGGAACTCGACGGTGCCGTCACGCTTCTCAGCTCCGAAGGCTACACTGCTAAATATAACGTGGAGGGTTGGTTCTTCCGTGCCAATTATGACTATGCCAGCCGTTACTTCACATCGTTCTCCTTCCGTCGCGACGGTAGCTCACGCTTCGCTCCCGATCACCGTTGGGGAAACTTCTGGTCGCTCGGCGGTGCCTGGATCATGAACAAAGAGGCTTGGTTCCCCAAGACAAGCTGGATTGACCAGCTCAAGCTCAAAGCCAGCTATGGCGAGCAGGGTAACGACAACATCGGTGAGTTCCGTTATGCCGACTTCTACAAGATCACTACCGCCAACGGTAAGGCTGCGCTGAGCTTCTCACAGAAGGGTAAGGACGACATCACTTGGGAGAAAAACGGCAACTTCAACGCTGGCGTCGACTTCGAATTCTTCAACCACCGCCTCACCGGTAGTCTGGAATACTACCACCGCAAGACCACCGATATGCTGCTGTGGTTCACCACTCCTGTCTCCATCGGCTATACAGGCTACTACGACAACGTCGGTGACATGGTCAACAAAGGTGTTGAGTTCTCCATCAGTGGCGACATCATCCGCAAGAAGGACATCAACTGGAATATGAACTTCAACATCTCACACAATAAGAACGAAGTCACCTACCTTCCCGACGAGAACAAGATCATCAACATGGAAGGACACTACGGCTACCGTAACCTCTCCACTTATAACTTTGTCGGCCAAGGCTTGCCGCTCTACTCTTGGTATATGCCTAAGTATGCCGGACCCAACAGCAAAGGGCAGTCGACATGGTATGTCACCAACGCCGACGGCACACAGTCGACAACCACTACCTACTCCCAGGCATCGTACTATCTCTGCGGCGATGCTAACCCGAAGGTTTACGGTGGTTTCGGTACTACCTTCTCGGCCTATGACTTCGACCTTACGGCCAGCTTCCTCTACTCTTTGGGAGGCAAGGGTATCGACTATGGCTATAAGGCTCTCATGGGATCAGCCACCTCACAGTCGGAGCGCGGCAACCTGCATAAGGATCTTCTCAACGCTTGGTCGGCTGAAAATACGACAAGTCTCATCCCACGCTTCCAGTATGGTGACGAGAACAGCGCCAGTATGTCGAACCGATTCCTGACGAGCAACAACTCGCTGACATTCAAAAACATCAGCTTAGGCTATACCTTCCCCATCCGTCTGGTAGAGAAGCTCAAGCTCGCCAGTCTGCGCATTTATTGCTCCTGCGACAACGTCTATTACTGGACCAAGCGTAAGGGCTACGACCCACGTACGGCTCTCGACGGTCAGGTGCGTGTGCAGGACAACAGCAATGTCAAATTCACCTACTATCAGCCTATCCGTACCATCTCAGGCGGAATCACGGTTAAGTTCTAATTTTAATCTGACAAACCATGAAAATACAATTAAAACATATACTTGCCGTGGCATTGGCGGTACCGATGCTCAGCAGCTGCCTTGATGAAGAATATCCCACCAACGGCATGACGAAGCCGCAGGTAGAGGGTTCCGCTACTGCGCTGGAAGCCCTCAACATGGGTGTCGTGGCCCAGATGCTCAACATGGGATCGGGTTATGGTGCCGCAGGCTTTGCCGGACAGATGGTTGAACTCGACGCCATGACAGGTCAGATACCACCTGCAGCCACCGGCTATGACTATTTCAGCATCTTCAGCCAAGGCAACTATCTCGGTCCTACCTACGCTTACTGCTACGACACATGGAAACTCTATACCGACATTATTAAGAAGGCCAACATGGTGCTTGAAGCTGGCGTCGACATCAGGAAGCCGACCGATGCCGGAGCTGCTTACGTCGGCAATGCCCTGGCTTACCGTGCGTTGTCCTATTTTAATCTGGCGCAACTCTATGAATATCAGACTACGGGTTATCCGAGTCTGGATGAAGAGGCTAAGGCAAAAGGTATCTATGGGCTGACGGTACCTATCATCACGGAGAAAACCACCAAGGAAGAGAGCTATCACAACCCGCGCGTACCCTTCTATCGGATGTATCGTTTCATCCTCACCGACCTCAACCGGGCTGATTCGTTGCTCAGCGGCAATACCCGTGACGACATCAACCAGGCCAACACTGCTGTGGTCTATGGTCTCAAGGCCCGTTTCTGGCTGACACTGGCCTCACGCTTTGACAACACGCCTTCCGACCTCGACTCCATCTCTGCCCATGCCAATGACGCCAACTGCGCCGGATACGACAAGCTCGGCATCACTTCGGCACGCCAGTGCTACGAAAATGCCAGTAAGTACGCACGACTGGCCGAGGCACAAGGCTACACACCGATGTCGAAAGACGAGTGGTACAAGGGTTTCAACACCAGCAACAGCTCATGGATGTTTGCCGTGTGCATCAATAAGGATGACATGAACGCCGACACCAACTGGTCGTGGAAAAACTATACTTCGTTCATGTCTGCAGAGATAGAGTTCGGTGTGGGCAGCTACCTCTATGGTTCTACTCGTCAGATCGACCGGCAACTTTATGAAGGTATGGACAGCGCGGACTGGCGCAGAAACACGTGGATCTCACCGGACGATGCAGGTAACGCAGAAAGTGCTTCTGAATACAACACCATCCTCACCACTGCTGACTTCTCCAAGCTTGGCAGCTACACAGGTCTGAAGTTCAAGCCCCGCAACAACAACAAGGTAGACTACACTGTGGGCGCTGCCGTCAGTATCCCGCTCATGCGTGTGGAGGAAATGTATTTTATCGATGCCGAAGCCACTGCTCACGTCAGTGGATTGGCAGCAGGAAAGAAGCTTCTCGAGGACTTCATGAACAAGTATCGCTGCAATACCACGGCCGAGAACGCCAAACCATATACGAGTACATCGGAAGATCTTTGGAACTTGACCAACGAGATCGTGTGTCAGAAGCGCATCGAATTTTGGGGCGAGGGACTCATCTATTTCGACTATAAACGTTTGAAGATAGGTATTAGAACGAACTACGACGGCACCAACCATCCGAAGGTCTACCGTTTCAACTTCGCCAATGGTTATGTGGCTCCACGCATGAATTTCTGTTTCACGAACTCTGAGACACAATACAACTCATCCATCATCAACAATCCCGATCCGTCGGGCGTGGAGAGTGCTGCCAATAAATAAGGTAGTACATGGATTTCATCAACCATAAAACACGATATGATATGAGACACAACATATTTTCAAGATTCAGCACTTTCGTGCTCGCGATGCTTGCTGCATGTAGCTTTATCGCTTGTTCATCTTCCGATGACGACTATGAGCCTGCCGCAGCACTCTCCACCAGCAACCAACAAGTGCATTTTGCCGAGGATAATAATGAGACTGTTATCCTTGATCCATCTGATAAGAGTACCTATAAGATTGCTGTCAAGGTGCTACGCAACACCAAGCAGGGTGCTCTTACCGTGCCCGTCGTCAAGAACAGCAACACCACGGACTGCGTCTCTGTTGACGAGAATGCGGTCTTTGCCGACGGTGACTCCGCGGCTACAATCACGGTCTCCATCCCCGACACAGCAACCGTACCGCAGGCGTTTACCTATTCACTGTCTCTCAATTCTGACGAGGTAGACCCGTATTCTTATCTCGACGGAGGCATCACACTCGATGCACGCGCTTCCATACCGACGCCAGTGAAAATACAGTTCTGGATTCCCAACTATTTCGAACAGAAATGGGAGGAGACAGCCGACGACCTCGGCAGTGGTGTCTACCGCATCAAGGACTTGATGCATAGTGTGGTTATGGTCTGGTGCTGACCATCAAGGACGGCAAGCTCAGCGTCAGCCTGCCGGCAGGAAGCCCGCTCTATACCGAGGCCGATTGGGGCAATTATGGATATGGTTATCCAGCCATCTATTGGTATACCGACGACTATGTCCATCTCTATCCCTATGGCAAGGATAATGGCGTGGACATTCTGGATTTCGAAATACTGCCTACTTACAATTGCCAGTGGTATTCTGCACGCAATTCCGGTGCGTTCTATTTGGGATCCTTAAAGACCGCAAACGGAGCGGTCTCAGCTTATTGGGTACCTGTATACTTTCATTTCGAATGATCTTGTGGGGTATATTTAGCTTCACGTATAAAAGAAACTGTGGACAAATCTATCATTGATTGACTAAGATTATATCTGCCAGTCTCCATCTTTTCACCGCAATCTACATCCTATCGAATGTAGCTTGCGGTTTTTTATAGTATATTTTAGTATAACTGGTGCTTATATTGATCATCGATGATACATATCCTTAAGTATATGCAACATATTTCAAGATGCAACAGATATAATATTTGTAACTTTGCAAGAAATATATCTAAACTCTATTAGACCATGAAAAAATATTCGGCAACATTCATTCTATTATTTCTCATAGCGTTGACGGGAAGGGCGGCCGGCCGCGACTTCTGCATCGCTAAGGATCATCATGCGGCAGCAATCACTGTCGACGCTGATGATTGGAAGGGCGTGATTCGGGCAGCCAACGATCTTGCCGACGACGTGAGGAAGGTTTCCGGCACGGCAAGTAAGGTGGAAAGCGTCAGCCGCTTGAAAGGACAATCTGCAACTGGACACATACTTGTCGGCACCATTGGCAAGAGCTGCGTCATCAACGAACTGATCCGGCAACGCAAAATCGATGTCAGCCGCGTGAAAGGACAGTGGGAGTCATTCCTCATTGACGTGGTTGACGGCAACCTTGTCGTGGCCGGTAGCGACAAGCGCGGCACCATCTATGGCATCTATGAGATCAGTCAGCGCATCGGCGTGTCGCCCTGGTACTGGTGGGCCGACGTGCCCGTTCAGCACCGTGACTACGTTTGTTGGACCTATGGACGTTTCGTGCAGCCTTCACCCAAGGTGAAATACCGTGGTATCTTCATCAATGACGAATGGCCCTCCTTTGGCGAATGGACCACAAAACACTTTGGCGGCATTAACTCCAAGATGTATGCTCACCTCTTCGAACTCCTGCTTCGACTGAAAGCCAACTATCTTTGGCCGGCTATGTGGGGGGCCCGTTTCAACGAGGACGACCCTGAGAGTCCGCGACTGGCCGACGAGTACGGTATCGTCATGGGTACCAGCCATCATGAGCCGATGATGCGGGCACACCGGGAATACGTCACGCGCAAGAGCGAAATCGGCCCCTGGGACTACAGTGTGAACAAAGAACGACTGGACCGGTTCTTCTACGATGGTCTGAAACGCAATAAGGCTTACGACAACTTAGTGACCATCGGCATGCGTGGCGACGGCGACGTGGCTATGGGTAAAGGCGACGACGAGGAAAACATGAAGACGCTGCGGAAGGTCATCCAGGGGCAGCGCAGCATCATCAAGAAAGTTTATGGACGAGAAGATGCCGTGCCACAACTCTGGGCTATCTTCACGGAGGTACAGCGCTACTACGATGCCGGATTCACAGTGTCCGACGATGTCACGCTGCTGCTTTGCGACAACAACTGGGGCTACATCCGCCGCATCGGCCGCGACTTTGAACGTAAACGCAAGGGCGGACTCGGACTCTACTATCACATCGACATGAACGGCGGACCATGGAACGACCGGTGGGTCAACACCTCGCCGTTGCCGAAACTCAGAGAGCAACTCAACTTGGCATACAAGACCGGTATCGACCGCATCTGGATCATCAATGTGGGAGATCTCAAGCCTAAGGAGGTACCCATCGACTTCATCATGCACTACGCGTGGAATCCTGATGCCATCAAAGCCGGTGATGAGCAGAAGTGGCTTCAGGACTTCACTGCCCAAGCCTTCGGCTGGCAAAATGCCAAAGAGGCCGCTGACCTCATAGCCCGCTATGCAAAGTATAATCTGTGGCGAAAGCCTGAGGTGCAGACTCCGGGCGTCTTCAATCGCGAAGAGATGAACTTCACCGACAGCCTGTGGCTGTCGCTCGCCTCACGCGCTGAGAGTTTGAGAACAAAGATTCCCGCCAACGCACAGGATGCTTATTACCAGTTGGTCTACTACCCGGTGGTGGCCAGCGCAGGCGTGGCACTCATCTATAATGCAGCCACACGCGGTGACTCCGTGCTCATCGAGCAACTCATGGCCCGCGACAGGGAACTCAGCGACTATTATCAGACGCTGGCCGGCGGCAAGTGGGACAAGATGATGCAGGACAAGCATATCGGTTACACCAACTGGTATATGCCAGAGGACAACATCAACCCAATGGAGCTCTCCGCAAAAGCCATCCGTGAGGGCTTCAAGGAGAAAGACAGGATTGACAACCCCAGCAAGGGTGCACTCGACTTCAACGTGGACTATGCTCTGCGTAAACAGCCTGACACAAAAGAGTATTCCATCGCGGCCTGCCACTATACCAGTAAGAGCGACGGCAAAGGGGCCTCATGGATGTTCCTGCCACAGTTGGGACGGGGCGAGGGATGCATGGGCAGCAGCAATGTGCTCGCTCAGAACAGTGGCGCCGTGCTCTGCTATGATGTCAATCTCACCGACAAGGCTACCGTAGCGCTCGGCATATTGCCAACACAAGACGTGATGCCGGAAAGAGGACTGCGCATCGCCATGCAGATTGATGATCAGCCGATGCAGGTCATCGATGCACGACGGGGACTTGTCGACACGTTTGCGGAATACAATCCCAAGAATCTGGCACGATCCAAAGTGCTAAGGCCATTGCCTCCTCAGAGCTGTCTGGCCTTGAGTGGATATTGGCAAGGACGTCAACGCCCCATGCGCAACGAGGTCTTCGACAACATGCGGTGGCTCGATGCTTCTTTCCCGGGTGTCACAGCCGGGCACCATACGCTTAAGATCATCATGGTAGATCCCGAAATTGTCTTGGAGCAGATTGTCGTCAACCCCGATAACAACCATTACAGCTACTTCGGTAATGGCGCATTATACGACATGAAATGAGAAAGAAATTCATACTCGTCATTCATTCTATGCGCAAAAAAGTAGTGGCTCTTTATCCACGGACTTCTGCTCTTGAGTCGATTTATCTTGACAAAAGTATGTTCGTCACAACTTTCAATTTAGAGAGCGAGAAAGCGAACTTTGTGGTTTCTTCGTCTCATTTTTACTTCGGTTGAAGCAAAACAAGGTACTTTGATGCACCCATCTCGGTAGTTTGACAGAGTCATTACGCCTATTTCACTCAGTCATTACGCCTATTTCATCGTTAGAAATAGGCGTAATGACAAGAAATTCTCTAGAGAATTTTGCAAGAAAAAGGCGATTTCACTGTATCGATAAAGTCATCTACTTATAAGTTATTGATTCTCAAATATTTATAAAAGCAGCCTGATTTTCGCAAAAATCAGGGCGAGATAGATCCTCGTGGAAAAGAATCGATTCTCAGAGGCGGAAAATTGTCATCTTACAAGACAAAAGTGACAAAACATTCTTGTTGCATATTGCACTATATTATATGTAGCTTCAACAATGGCAACACAATGGCAGGAGTGCATATTCTATTATTTTTCTATGTACTTATATCCGTTCTTGATGACAACTCCAGTCACCTTACCGTGAACTTGCCGGCCGTTCAGGTCATAAGCTCTGCCTTCATTCTTGTTGTCAAGCAACAAGTTGTGAATGCCGGTAGGCGTGTCTGAGGTCAAAACGATATTGCCGATCATTGTCTCCAACCATGCCCCGGCATCACCTTGTTCATTGACGACTGGCGTGAACTTAAACAGATAGTTGCCATCCGCAGGTACGGTGAAGTTCATCGACACATGCTTGGCGCCGGTGAAAACGGTGGAAGTGGAGCCGCCAAGGTTGGGCGTGCATGCCACGATGGTGCTCTTTATGGTATTGTTGCTCTGATCCAGCACTTCTATCTTTAAGAAAGGACTGTTCTTCCATGCAGCAGCGTCAAGGCTGAGATTGTATTTCGCGGAGGACTTCAATGCTACTTCATATCCCTGCACAGCCCCATAGAGACCGTAGCCTGACGACGATGTGCGTACATAGAGGCCATAGGTAAACGTGCTGCCCTCGGGAAACATGAAGATACGCGGACCGGAATAGGCAGGGCCTTCGGTGATGGTCTTGTCGCCATCCATCATTATCCAGCCTTTCGGTACCATGTTGTAGCCTTCTTTAGCGAAGTCGTCACGCATCACCACATAAGGATAAGCCGGGTCGGATGGTGTGTCGGGCTCATCGGGCTCTTCGGCAAACGCAGGGTCGTCGGTCACCGTACCGCTCACCGGCGTAAGGTCGAACTGGTCGAGCCACAGCTTGATGCCGTTGACATTGTCGATGGTTATTGCGTTGTCGCCTTTCTGAAGGTCGAAGCCGAGGCTGACGTTCTTCCACTCGTTGTTGTCGGTTGTGGCGCAACCCACCTTCTTGGTCTTACCATTGACGGTGATTTGAATATTCCCCTTCTTGTCAGTGTTCATATAGCGTAGCATCAATCGGTGGTTTCCCATGTTGAGCGAGTTATACACATAGCGCAGGCTACCGTTTTTGCTGTTGCCCATGATGACGAAGCCGATGCCGTGGTGACCACGCTCGTCCTGATGGTTATAGTAAGGATCACGGCTGCACTCCTGAATGGCACGGTAGTCCATGTCCTCAGCCTCGATGGTGACAGGGCCAGTGTATGTCGTCGGCTGCTTGGGTGTCTCCAATGGTGTATCGGGCAGATAGTCTGTCTTCCGTCCAGTCTCACTGCCGCTGCACGTGAGTTTCAGGTTCACAGAACCGCAGTGGTTGACGTTGATAGCGTAGGTACCTGTGGCGGCGTCCCATTCTTCTCCATTGACATTGGCCTGAGGGACGTTGGCGGGACCTACGTGGTCAACGTCGGCCGTGCCCACGGTGAAAGTGTATGAAGGTTTCGACTTGGCACCAGTGACGACGATGCGGTCGGTGACGAGTGTCGTGGTGTCAGTGCGATAGTTGTTGAGATAGAAGTTGATGTGGTCAGCATACTCGCGAACGGCTGCCGTGGAAAGCTCACCCCAAGTGAGCTGCAGCTCCTTGCACGTGTTGTACAGCAAGGGTATGGTAGCTGTTGCCGTGCGCTTCTTATTGAAATAGGAGTACGGCGTGTAGGTGACGAGCTGGTTGCGAAAGCGGTTGACATAGAGATCGCCGGTGCTGATCTCTGGGTATTGTGCATCAAAGTCCTTGAGTTTAGCGCGCTGCGATGACCATCGTGCACTCTTCTTCACCTGCAAGGGAATGGCCTTAGACAGATTGTCGTAGAGTTCAGGCACGATGGGGATGGCCCCGTAGCGCCCCGTCTTCTTAAACCATGTCAGGTTGTTCATGAAGTCACCGTCACCAGTCTGATATTTAGTGGCCTTTTGGTTGTAAGAGTCATCCTGCTTATAGATGCCGTCATAAAGGTCCTGCCAGCTGGCATATTTGTCCTCGTCGGAACCAGTAGTGATGTCGTTGATGACCACAATCTTGGTCTTGCCGAGGACTTCCTCTCGTGTAGGGATATAGAGCGTGCCGTCAATGACTTTTCGCCACATGTCAATCCACACGTTCTTGAATCCTGGGAAGAAGTTCCAGTTGTGACGCATGTAGCCGTCAGAAGTCTGTGTGTCGTTTTCCACGATGACACATTCGGTAGGTATGGTTTCAGGACCGTCCCACACTGCGCCACCATTGACGCAGGTCTGTTCCATCACGGTGGAGACACCGGCGCAAAGTGGATATTGAAGATTGTTCTTGTCACTACCAGCCAGAATGTTCTTGTCGGCTTCCCAACCGCAGCGGTCATAGCGTACACCATAGTTCTTGGCGAGACCGGCGACAAAAGGTCCCCAAGTGACGCTTTCTGAATTGTAGTAGCAACCCGACTGTGTGTATTTATACAGCCACAGCATGGCCTCAGGATATTTCTCGCACGCTGACATCAGGTTAGCATCACGCTTCAGCATTCCCAACGGACTCAGCCCATGTGACCACATGTTGCCGCAGAAGCTCACTGTGAGGAAGCCGCCGTATTTGTGCGACATCTCCACGAGTTTGGCAAAGAGAGCGATGCGAGACTCTTGAGTACTGGAGCTCTTGTCGCCTTTCTCGTCAAAGCCCCAGAACTGTTCAGCATAGTTCCAGCCGAGGAAGTTGGGATAGGTCTTGAAGAAATACTCAAAGGTGTCGAGGTTGCTGTCCTGGATATGTGTGTGCCCCCCACTGGCCGGCTGACAAGTAAACCACATGCCGTTGCGTTGGCAGACGGTGGCCCACGACTTGAGCGTCGACACGCCGTCCTGCGGTTTCTTGTAGATATTCAGTTCGGTGTCGTACTGGCACGAGAGCGAGAGGTTCATGCAAACGTAAGGCCTGATGTCCTTGGGTACCATGTCGATGATAGCCTGCGGATTGGCCAGGCTCCAGACGTCGATATGGATCATCCACAGCGAATGGCGCGAGTCGATGGGACGTCGCTGCTGGGCACTCATCGACAGACTGATGCCTAAGAGACATAGGAGTAAGAGATTGCGTAAGATTGTTTTCATAGAGCATGATTGATGAGATAAGTAAAAGAATGAGTTGTACCGGTAGAATAGAATCAAGAGCTTTATTCTTATCAAGAATTAGAGAGTTAGAGAATGCTTCCTCTTCTGATCATTTCCTGTCAGCAAATTCGTTGTCCAATTCTCTCATTCTCCAATTCTTGATAAACAGAATTCTATTATTACTCTGCCGGCCACTTGGCTGTTGCGCCTTGCAAGCCTTCGGCTACGCCTGCATAGGTTGCCTGACGGTTGTAGGCACCGGTCCAAAGACCTACATGCTGACCGTCGGCTGTGTAAGCCGAGAACGAGATACCGTAGCGCTGGGTTTCCGGTACGACTGCGATGTACTGGCTGATGACATAGTCGTAGTAATCGGCCATGGCTTTGAGATCGTCATCGGTGAGTTCCTTCGTGGGGATGACTTTGCCCGCATTGTCCACGGCCACCATATCGAGACCAGAGAGACGCACCTTCAGTCCGGTAGCGGCCAATGCTTTCAGCATGTTGTCAATGCCCTGCTTGTCAGCAGCGAGCCGGTCAGCATTGTAGCGAAGATGCACCTCTGCGTTGACACCCGTCAGTCCGGCACCCTTGCCGTTCCATTCTTTGACCATCGCCTGCAGGTTGGCAAGTTTTGTAGCGTCGCTTTCGAGGTTGTTGTCGCTGTAGAACAAAGCAGCATCACTCTGATAGTTCTTTGCCAACTTAGCCAGATCCACAACAAAGTCGTCGCCTAAATACTCATTAATATAATAATGAGTGTTGTCGTCCTTCGAGGTGAGCAGCTGTCCCTGCTGTCCCTTTCCTGCGAGATAGTCAGCAGCGAGAATCCAGGTCTTCACCTTGTCGCCATACCCACCGACGACCGTCTTCATGTATTTGTCCAAGGCTTTGAGGGCATCGGCACGCTTTTCTGCAATAGGTCGCGGCTCATAATGGCCATCAGTGAGATAGGTTCCCTTGAGGGTGATGGCACCGATATAGTAGTTAGGATTGGAGCAAACATCACCAATACCAAGCTGAAATGAGGTGGCCGCTTTCTGCTCATCAGAGAGTTTTTCCTGAATGTCGGCAAGGCTGAAATGGTAGATGCCCCAATTACTTTTCGCAATGCCCTGATCTACCGCTTTGGTAGCGGAGCCCTCAATAGATGTCCCGTTGACCACTACTTTCACCACAGAGGCAGGCACCCAACCAGTGCTCAACAACATGTAGTCGCAATAGCCCTCCTTGAGATCGCCAAGCGTCATACCCTTAGGAAGCTGTATATCAACTAAGCAATGGTTGAAAGCCGCTGTATAGTGTAGCACCTGACCTTTCTCGCCATTGGGGTCTTTGACTACCTCAGCAGGTGTACCGCCCGATCCAGCGATCTTCGTACCAAGAGCCATGTCATTGAAATCGACGAGTTTGAAGGCACCTTCCTTCGTACCACCAGGTACATAAGTGTCTGCCGTCACATTGCTCATATAGCTCATCTGAGTTGAGGTCGGTGAAGAGAGTACCCCTCCGACAACAGCAAGTTGAGCATTGCCAGCCTCCTGCAACGCATCGGCAGCACGTGTGGAGTCCACGTCACCCTGCCCACTGATCGTTGCCGCATGGGTGAAAGCGTCAGTAGGCAAAACTTCGGTGAAGTTGGTGAGCAACTGACTGTAGGCTGTGTTGTGAGTGCCCAGCATAGACATGGGCACCTCGGCACCGACATGCATGGAACCAGCATAAGCTTTCAGCACGTCGAAACTGCCCACATAGTTGGCCAAAGCCACGTCGGCGGGCATGTCGGTCTGGTAGCCCGACTTATATTCATCCGCACATCCTGCCAACAGGAAAAGGCCCACGGCAAGAGCAGTCTGAATCTTGTATTTCGTCATATTCATAGAATCTTGTAGTTAGAGAATTGTTGATACGAGTCTTTGTTCCTCCGTCTTCTCGCTATTTATTTTTCGGTATAAAATACTCCGGAGCAATGCCGCGGTCACGCACCACGAGCGTGTCCGTCGTAGTGACCGACTTGCCCAAGGCTGCAGAACTGACCGTATATTTGAGATAGAGCGCATTGCAGTCTTTGCCGCCCATGCTCTGTTTCTCACCTTTTTCGACAAACGTGCCGCTGCCTTCAGCCGTGAAGCCATCGGTGAGCGCACTGATCTTGCACTCGTTGCCGTTGAAGAGCAGTTGCAGTTTACAAGTCGTCACCTTGCCACTGGCGTCTTTGAGAGAGATATTCATCGCTGCTGTGTTGAGGCCGAGCGTGGTGAGGTTCATCAACTCGTCTTTTTCGACATACTGCGCATGGCGAACCTCAGTGGTCTGCTGACCTTGTGCATCGGTGATGACGTCTACACCACGACGCAGGTAAGTAGCCTGCCATGGGTTGACAAACTTCACGGCACAGAGTACATAGTTTTTTGACTCCAACACGCTGTCGGCTCCTTCCACATTGGTGATGCGCACAGGCAACACATAGTGGCGGGTTATAGCCAACGGATCAGCGAAGAAGGCATCGGTGAGCTTCACCTTCACACCACCTTGAATCTTGCTTGATAAGATCACCATCTGGTTGCTCTCCAACTGATAATAATCACTGGGCAAAAGCGTCATCGGCGTGCCGTCGTCAAACGTTTTGTTGTCGAGCAGCGTGGGATCCACGGCAAAGCTCACTTTGATGTCGTGTTTGTTGCCGTAACCACCACCCATGGCAGCATTGAGACTGAACTCATGGTTGTTGTCGTTGGTGAGATCTACCTCCATGTCTTCACCCAACTCTATGGTGCGCACATAGCCTTGGTTGGCAAAGTATACGCTGGTCGAGCCATAGTCTGGGAACTCTTGGTCGCCGCTATGGCAAGATGTCAAGCCCAGCAACATAGGCAGGGCGAGCAGTGCAATGTATTTGAGACTGAAATGCTTATTCATTGTTTTCTTCATTTTAAGTTCTTTGCAATTCTCCTAACTCCCTTGAAGAGTGAGGAAGATACTTTCTTCATGGTTCTTATTTCTTGTTTTCCCCCCCTCTTGGGGGGGGAGTTAGCGAGGAGCTTCTTTTACTTCCATCCCTTGTTTTGTTTCAAGTTGCTGTATTTCAGCGTCTCGGACTGAGGGATAGGGCCGTAGTACATATAGTCCTCATAGTCGCGGTTCTCTACCGTGGTCAGCGGTGTGTAAGACTGTGTGCCCCAGTCGATGCCTTGAGCAGTGACATTGAGATTTGCCTTCCAACGGCGCAAGTCCCAGAAGCGGAAGCTCTCGAAGCAGAGTTCCAGACGGCGCTCGTTGTGGATCAACTCCCGCATCTTGTCCTTCGACTGGGCACATTCGTCGAGATAGCTGTCGTCGGTGATACCGGCACGATGGCGGATGGCGCGGATGATGTCGTAAGCAGAATAGCTGTGCGTACCTGTACTACGCGGACCCCAAGCCTCGTTAGCAGCCTCGGCATAGTTGAGATAAATCTCGGTATAGCGGATGCGGGGATTGTAGCGGCTCACACCTGTCTTGGAGGTAGGGTCACAGTTGACATTCATGTTCAGACGCTTCTTCATGTAGTAGCCTGTACGTGTCGAAGTCTCCTTGACATTCACGCCATCATCGGTTCCGAGCTTGCTGCCTGTGTAGATCACGGCGTTCTTCGGTCCTTCCTTAGCACCATTATATATAATGTACTTAGCCAGTCGGGGATCACGTCCGGCGTACGGGTTCTTACTGTCGTAGCCGCTGCGTGGATCAGTGATAGGATAGCCATTGGCCATCGGGAAGGCATCGACGAGGTTCTGCGTCGGATTGATGTAACCTTTGCCGAAGAGCGACGGCGGATAGTTGTTGTCCTCCTCGCTGGTGTTGTTTGTGGCCAGGTTCTCACGCCAGATGATCTCGTCGGGATTGCTGGCTTCCTTGATGTTGGAGATTTCTGCGGTGTTGGTATAATAGGTCTCACCGGTAGGACTCAGTCCGTCAGGACCCATTGCATAGTCGACGACGGGTGCGGCGGCATCGGCAGCCTGCTCCCATGTCACCTTGTTGTCGGTATCCTGATAGGCCGGGCTGGCAGCGAGCAGCAGCAGACGTGAGCGGAACGACTCGACGATGAGGCTGTTGATGAGCTGGCGGGCAGTGTTGCCCATGGCACGGTTGTAGAGAGCCGGGTCGGTGGTCACCTTGCGATACTTCTCAGGGATCTGGGAAGCAGAGGAGATGTCGCCATACTCCTCAGGCAGCAAGGCCTCTGCACGGTCGAGGTCGGCCATGATGGAATCGACACTGGTCTGGAACGAGGGGCGTGCCTCGTTGAAGTCGCTGTTGGCATCGATTGATGCGTTGTGAATGGGGATGCCGAGCAACTTGCCGTCGGCGGCGTAACCCGCATGGGCACGCAGGAGAAAGTAATGGTGGATGGCACGTAAGCCGTAGGCCTCGCCACGCATACGAATCTTCAACAGGCTGTCGACGGCTGCGGAAGTCTTGACATAGCGCACGCGGTCCATGTTGTCGAGGAACGTATTGAGGTACTGGATGGCACTGTAGTCAGCTGTCCAGCGGTTGAACGGGTTGTTGGAAGCCGTCCACGATCCTGTGGCGATCTTCATGTAATCGTCGCTCTTGCCGTTGGTGACAGCGTCGTCGGTAGCCACGTCGCTATTGTCGTAATAAGCGGGCAACGTGCGGTAAGCAGTGGTCAGGAAACCCTTGGCAAAGTCGGGTTCCTTATCGATCTCGCTGATGTCCTTGAAGTTCTCCGTGGCTGGAGTGAACACATCATCGCAACCGGCAAGCAGCAGGGCCGCCGAAGCGAAGATGGGTAGGATATGCTTGATATTCATAATGAAATGATTGCTTGAATGATAAACTATACTGAAACTCTTTGACCGTAAAAGCTGCATCAGAACGACAGCTTCACGCCTAAGTTGTAGAATCGGTTGTAGGGTGCTCCGCCCACAGCGGTCTCGCGCCACTCTTTGTCGGTAGAGATGGTGAAGAGATTCTCAGCGAGCACATATACGCTCATGCCGCTGACGACCTTACCCGTGAACCAGTTGTCGGGCAGATCATAGGTGAGCTGAGCGCGGTTGAAGTCGAAGCGGTCGGTGCTCTTGAGCCAGAAGGTAGAGTTGCGCAGGTTGTTGCTGTTGTCCTTCGTGGTCAGACGTGGATAGGTGGCGGTTGCTGCCGTCTCCGGTGTCCAGCGTCCGCGGGCCACGACTGAATACTTGCTGGTGCCTCTGAGCCAATAGTAGCTGCTGTTCTTGAAGCCGATACCACCCATGTTGCCGGTACCGTCGACATAGAAGGTGAAGCGGTTGTATTTCAGTGTGAGGTTCAGTCCATAGACGAAAGGCGTAGCACTCCATCCGGCCTTACCCAGGTCTACCTGGTCCTTGTCGTCGATGACACCGTCGTTGTTGATGTCCTTATACTTCAGATCACCGGGCTTGACCTCACCAAAGGTCTGCTTGGCATGATTGGCGATGTCAGCCTCATCGCTGAAGAAGCCTTCGCAGACATATCCCCAACTGGCATCGAGTGCATGACCCTGACGATAGAGATAGTCCTCGCTCCACACTTCGTCGCGCTTCTTGGCCTTGGACGAGAATACCATGCCGTTGACGCCGAGGATAGCTTCGAGTTTACCGAAGTGCTTGTCGGCTTTCACGGTAAAGTCAAAGCCTGTGCGCTGATCCTGGTTGTAGTTGAGGTAAGGCAGGAACGAGCCATTGCCGTTGAACCAGGCCGGATAGACAGTAGAGGCACCCTGCGTGAGCAGTCCGTCGGTGAGCTGATGGAAGTAGTTGACGTCAACAGTCAGCATGCTGTTCCACAGCGAGGCGTCGAGACCGATGCGCCACTCCTTGCGCTTGACAAAGCCGAGGTCGGTGTTGGCGCCACGCTTCGAGGTATTGCAAAAACCGCCCTGTGAGCCGTCTTCCCAAGTATACCAGCCACCCTTGTTGTCGTAGTAGCCTTTGTACATATAGTAGTCGCTGATGTCCAGATCCTGGTTGAGCACACTGTAGGAAGCGTCGATCTTGGCGTCATCGACGAAGGGCAGCGCGTTCTTGAACCATTTCTCCTGACCGAAACGCCAGCCGAGTGTGGCACTCGGAGAGAAGGCATCGCGGTGACCGGGAGCCAACTTGGCAGAGTGAACGAGTGCTCCGTCGAACTCGGCATAGTAGAGATGATTATAGTTGTAAGTGGCACGCAAACCGGCATTGACGTTGGTTGTACGGTGATAGGACGATCCGCTGTGGTTGCTGTCACTGCTGTTCTGCCGCTGGTAGCCCCATCCCATGAGCGTTGCTCCGACATTGTGAAGCCGACCGAACGTGCGGTTATAGTCGAACTGTCCACGGAAAGCCATCGTCTGATAGTAGGTGCTTGATCCGACAAACTCACTGGCCGAGCGGCTGTCCTTGCCGTACTGCTTGAGGTCGATGATCATGTCCTTGCCATTCATGTTGGCCCAAACAGGCTCATAAACGGCGTAGCCATCTTTGTAGCCCTCGGAGTAGTAGTCGTAATAGTCGACGCTGAAGGCAGACTTGAAGTTCAGTCCCGGCGTGATCATGCTGAGGTCAGCGTTCACACCAACGTCAAAGAGGAAGTTACGCTTTTTGTCCTTGACATATCCGGCAGCGAGCATGTCGCCGTACAGGGTCGTCTGGTTGACCGAGTTGCCGCCTAAGAGATATTTTCCGTCAATCAGGTAGTTAGTTGTAGAAACGAGGTTGCTGATATTCTCATTGTTCATGTCCATCATGTCCAAAGGCAGAAGTCCTGAATACCAGTTGGGGCGCAGGTTGGCAGCAGCATTCCAGAAGTCACCGCGGCAGGTATAGGCATTGTTGACATGTATGCCGACATTGGCAAAGGCCTTGAGCCAGTTGGTGATGTTCATGTCGATATTGGCACGGACACGGAAGTTGAGGTTGTCGTCCTTGTGATGGCCCCCATACTTGATGAGACCATTGTTGTAGGTCATACCGAAGTTGGCATAGTAGGTGGCGCGCTGGTTACCTCCGGTGATCTCAGCCGTTGCATCTGTGCGGAAAGTAGCTTTGCGCAGATAGTCAGAGCTGTAGAAGTTCATGTCGGGATAGCGGTAAGGATTGGTACCTGCCGCCGTATTGTAGATGTCGGCATCGGAATAGAGATGTGCGATACCGTCATTGTCGCAGGCCTCGTTGTAGAGACTCATATACTCAGCGGCCCCGAGATAGTGGGGATAGCGCTTGGGTACATAGAGTCCGGCATTGGCCCGTGCCTCGATGGTGAGCCGCTGTGCCTTGCCACGCTTGGTGGTGATGAGCACAACACCACGGCTGCCGCGTGAACCATAGAGGGCGACGGCAGAAGCTGCTTTGAGCACAGTGACGGTCTCCACCTCGGTGGCGTCGACCTCGGATGCGTCGCGGGGCACGCCGTCGACGAGCACCAGCGGTGCCTGTCCCCAGATGTTGCCATTATAACCGCCTACCATGGCGCTGATGCCGTCGAGACTGTAGGCATGGTAGTCTTTCTTCAGCAGGTCAGCCACATTGACTTCGTTGACACCGCCAAGAAGGTCGCTCTTGTTGACCTTGCCAAAAGCCACATGGACTTGCTGCGCGACAGTGCTGTCAGCAACCGTCTTGGCCTGAGCACGACTCAGGGCAGGAGCCATGGCAAGGACGAATGCGATATATAGAATCTTGTTGTTCATTGAATCTTGGATAATAAGTTTTCGAAATGTTTACCAGTTGTCAGAGACACTCTACTAAAGACGACTCCGCAAGCTGTGTCCATCTGTTTTTAATCCCATCCCGGGTTTTGCTTGAACTCGGGATACATCTGCACGTCGCTCTTGAGGAAGGGCAACCAGTAGTGCTTCTCGGTGAAGTGACGTGTGGAGAGCGTCTCTTCCCGCAGGTTGACGACGTGGTTGTCTTCAGGATTCTTGTAGCGTTCGGCATCGGTCTGGTCTTTGGCGCGATCGAAGTATACGGCTTTCTTCAGTGTATATGGTTCCTTGTCGAGCAGCAGCCAACGGCGCAGGTCGGTCCAGCGATGGCCTTCGAAAGCAAGCTCCACGGCACGCTCACGACGCAACTCACTCATGAAGCCGTCGAGCGTGGTGAGATATTCATCAGCCACGTCACCGACACCGGCACGCTCGCGGATCTTGTTCACGGCGGTCACGGCGTTCATCGTGTAGTCCTTGGCCGTGGCGGTAGCCGAACCATAGCCCTCTGCGACAGCCTCGGCATACATCAGATAGACATCGGCGAGGCGGATGAGGCTCAACACCATATTGTTGTTTTCGCGATAGCCATCCCAGTCGTTGCAATACTGGCTGGTGAACTTCATGTTCATGTAACCGGTAAAGCAGTCCTTGGAAGGAGTTGCCGTGCGGTATACGCCACCGGTATAGAGTGACGCATATTGCTTGCTGGCATTGTTGCCCACCTTGCTGCCGTCCTTCACACACTTCTCACCGTCGAAGACGATATCTTTGTAGAAGCGCGGGTCACGGCCTTTGAACGGATGCTCTGGGTCGTAGCCACTTTCAGGGTCTCTCTTTGTCGGGTCTTTAATGGGTTTGCCGTTGGCCATACCGAAGAGATCGACATAGTTGGCAGTGGGATAAACCTTGATACCCGAACCGCAGATCGTCGACGGACGGAAGTCATTAACCATGTTCCAGCGCCAGTTGCCGTTAGGGTTCTCAAAGAAGATAGCCTCTTTCAGTCCCGGCAGTTTATAGCTCTGGTTGTAGGTATAGAACAGTTCGGTATAGTCCTTGAAGTCGGCCAACTGATAGCGTCCGGTCTCGTCGCAGATCTTCAGCACCTGACCGAAAGCCTCGGCTGCACGCTGGCAGTACTCCTTATTATAGTTAGCATCGCCCGTACTTTCCTTGTTCATCAGCGGAGAGCCGGCCCACAGCAGGTCCTTGCCCAAGAAAGAGAGGGCCATGATCTTGTTGATACGGAGGTTGTTCTTTCCGGCAGTAGCCTTTCCAACAGTTGTCTTGTCCCAGTCGACGGGCAGCAGGTCGGCGGCCTTTTGGAAGTCTTCGGCAGCTCTGTCGGCCGTCTGCTGATAGGTCAGACGCGGATAGCGCATCACGGCATCGGCAGGAATCACCTGGTCGATATAGGGCAGACCTCCCCAATACTGCATGAGCATGAAGTGGAAGAAGCCACGGAAGAAATAGAGTTGTCCGGCGATCAGGTCCTTCTCTTCCTGCGTGGCGTTGGTGAGCAGGTTGAGGTTAGCCAGTCCCACATTGGCTTTGCGGATGCCGTACCATGCCATTCCCCAAAGATGACCTTTTTGGAAACGGTCGGTACCTGTTGTGCCTGGCGCGCCGGTGTGGAAGAAAGAGTAGTAGCATTCGTTCCATCCCCAATAGTTGCCCTGGTCTACAGCGTAAGCGAAGACACGGGTCTCGGAAGGCTGCCAGTATTCGTCCTCGCCAAAGTTCCAGCAACTGTGATAGTCACACTGTGTGAGCATGGGGATACAGTTGTAGAGCTCTTCGGTGAAGCCCTGGAAATTGGTATAGTTCTTATAGGGATCTTCCTCGTTGATGTCGCTCAGTGGTGATTTGTCGAGGTAGTCCTTGCACGAAGTGGTCATGGACAACAGCGCTATGACGAACATCGCTGTATAAAGTATCTTTTTCATGATTCAGTGTTTAGAATAGGTTTCTTACACCTTATTATATATATAGGGCTTAGAAGGTGATGTCCATACCCAGATTGAAACGTCTTACAGTAGGATAGGCACCGTCGCCGCCACTGAAGTTGGACTCGCGGTCATCGGGCATCTTGGTCCACAGCAGCAGGTTGTCGCCGTTGAGGTAGAAGCGCAGGGCGCGGATGTTGAGTCGCTGTACCCATGCGCCACGGAAGGTGTAGGCGATCTCGGCATTCTTCAGTCTGAGGAAAGCACCGTCGTAATAATAGCGGGTACCGGCAGCACTGGCGTCTGTCGTGGTTGTCCAACGCGGCAAGGTGAGCTTGCCGGAGCTGGTGAGCACATTCCAATAACTGCCCTCGTCAAAGGCGATATGGGTTTCACGGGCGAAGGTCGGGAACTGGATGTAGCGCGTGACATTGGTTACGCCATAGAACTGAACGCTGACGCTGAGTCCTTTCCATTCCGCACCAATCGTCGTACTGAACGTGTTCTGCGGGAACTGAGTGTACTTATAGGGTGCCACATCGTCAGAGGTGATCTTGCCATCGCCGTTGAAGTCGACAATCTGATAGTCACCGACGAGTTTGTTGCCGTTGTTGGTCTCACGCTCAGGACTGCCATAGAGTTCATCCCAGTTGGTGATGAAGCCTTTGTCGATATAGCTGCGTACCTGACCGATCGCGTAGCCTGCCTGCTTCAAGTAAGCGGCACGAAGCTGTGGGTCATCCTTGAAGATGACTTTGTTCACGGCGTGAGTCATGTTGAAGTTGGCCCATGTGCGGAAATCGCTGTTCCAAACCTTGTTGAAGCGCAGGGCAAGCTCCCAGCCGTGGCTGTGCACCTTACCAAGGTTGGCTGTCGGTGCTGTGGTGCCGAAGTAAGTCGGGATGGCTCGCGAGCCGCCGCTGATCAGAATATCCTTACGCCGGTCGGCAAAGACATCGAAGCTACCAGCAACAAGTCCTTTGAGAAAGGCAAAGTCAATACCGAGGTTGCGCTTCTCCACTGTCTCCCAACGCACATTGGGATTGCCGAGCTGACTCTGGCGGTAGATGGTATAAGGCGAGTCGATCAATGGAGAGCCGATCTTGGTAGTGCCGCCGTAGGAGTAGGTATCTTTGTAGAGCCAGCGACCGCCGACATTGTCGTCACCGATGACACCCCACGAGGCACGGATCTTGAACATGTCGATATATTTTTGCAAGGGCTTCATAAAAGACTCGTCACTCAGCATCCAGCCACCGGAGAGTGAGGGGAAGAAAGCGAAGCGGTGGTCGTTGTTGAACTTCTCACTGCCATTGTAGGCACCGTTGAACTCGAAGAAATAGCGCATCGCATAGTTATAGGTGGTACGGAACACCCAATCCTCGCGGTAGTGGTGGAATTCTGAACCAACAGCACGGTTTTCACGTGAGAACAGTCCCATCGCCGTGATATTATGGAGACCAAAGGCGCGGGCGTAGTTCAACTGCAACTGATAATAGAGCTTGCGGTAGGTGGCTCCCGTGTTGACGTTACCGCCATTGACCGACCAACTGACGGTCTCGGTGTAGTCAGGATCCTGCTGCCAGGTAACATCGCCCGTATCGGGGTTGATCCATTTGGCCTGAGGATCATGATAGAGGTCGTTGATGCCTCGTCCTACCTCCACCATGGTGTTGTCGAATGACAGACGGCCGTTGACACTCAGTCCACGGGTAATGAAGTCGAGCTTCTGGTCGAGGATGAAGTCAGTGGTGATCTGTGTATTGGTGTTTTTCTCGTCACCGCTGGTAGCCAAGGCTCTGACGGAGTTGAGGGCGTCGGCATTGCGTGGAGCATAGAAACCGTAGGTGCCGTCGCTGTAGACGGGACGCATGGCATCGGGTGCCGTGTGGTAGATCGACGACCAGTAACTGTTGGAATCGCTGCCCTGGCCCCAAGGGAAATGACGCACGCCATTGCTGCCGAAGAGGTTGACGGAGAACTTAGTAGTGTGGGTCAGCGAGAAGTCGAGGTTAGCACGCATATTGATGCGGTTGTAGCCGAAACCGGAGTGGTAGCCACGGTTATTGTTGAACTTCTTGAAGAGGTCGCCCTCATGTGTGAAGTCCACGGCGGTGAAGTACTTCACGTTTTTCGTACCGCCACTGACATCGACGCTGGCATTGTAAGACATGGCATAGTCGCGGAAAAGCTCTTTCTGCCAGTCTACATTGGGGTAGCGATCCCATTCGTCGCTGTTGGCGGGATAGCGGTATTTGTTGATGATCGCCATCGGTGTGTAGCTGCCCCATGCATTGGGAGAGATGGCAAGTTCATGCTCAATCACATTATTTAATAAGAGGAAGGTGTCGTAGCTGTCGTATTTCTCAGGGAGTTTTGACACCACCTTCACCGTAGCGTTGGCCTTGGCGTGTACGCGTGCCGTACCTTCCTGACCACGTTTTGTGGTGATGAGGATGACGCCGTTGGCACCCTTGACACCATAGACAGCGGTGGCGGAGGCGTCCTTCAGCACGGAGATGCCCTGCACGGAGCTGAGGTCTACGGTGTTCATCGGGCGCTCCACGCCATCGACGAGCACGAGTGGGTCGCTGTTGTTCCACGATGTCTGCGAACGGATGATGATCTTTGGGTCTTCCTGACCGGGCATCCCCGTGGAGGAAGAGGTGATCACGCCGGGAAGGTTTCCCGTCAGTGCCTGACCCAGTGAGGGCACACCACTGTAGCGGTCGAGTGTCTTGGCGTCGGTCTGAGTGATGGCACCCACCACAGAGGCCTTCTTCTGCTGACCGTAACCCACGACGACGACATCGTTGAGCTGGCGTGCATTCTCCTGCATGACCACCTGCATGGGCTTAGAGGAAACGCGCGCTTCCTTGTTGAGCATTCCGATGTACGAGAACACGAGGGTGCCACCATTGGATGGTACCTCCAGTTTGAAATGACCGTCGAGATCGGTTGCCGTAGCAACATCCTTGTGGCCTTTCAGCATCACAGTGGCACCAATGACCGGCTCACCATTCTCGTCGACCACAGAGCCAACGACCGTGGAGCCGTTCTGCGCCATGACCGTGAGCCCTGGGCTGACCATCATCGTGCCTAACAGCATCGCCTTCAACACAAATAGATTTAGATACTTCATTTGGTCTACGATTAGATTGATTATGTTAATTTTAGCTTTTCAGCCACAAAATTAATCAATACGTTGTAGAAGAAACCTATTATATGTTGCAACAGACATTGACGTTTGTTGCACCGAGCTTAAAATTAGACAATTATATGAGGTGTAACATTCGGATGTTACACAAGAGAAAGAGCTTTGTTATATAAACTGACAAAAAACGGGCCCTGAGAATCGATTCTTTTCCACGAAGACCTACTTTACGCTGAATTTCGCTAAAATAGAGCTGTTTTTGTATCTTACTGATAATCAACACACTACGAACATGTGCCGTATTCGCTATCATCAGAAAGGCTTTCTCTTGCAAAATTCTCTAGAGAATTTCTCATCAGAAAGGCTTTCTGATGCTATCATCACGCCTTTCTGATCTTGTCATCTTGGCGTAGTGACAGCATCAAAGTACCTTTTTGTGCACGTGAAAACAGGAAAAGCACTGAAAAGTACCCGCTTTTTCATGATTCGAAGATAATGACGTCTTTTCCTTCTCTCTAGATTGCGAGTGAATCCGAACAGTGTTTTGTAAAAATATTACCGACTTTTCTTTTGAGCACGAATCATCATGAATTAACCACGAATTACTCATAAATTAATTATTCGTGAGTAATTCGTGGTTCATCCATGGAATTCGTGTGAAAGATACGCTGCTTGGGTATTCCCATTCCCTCCCCTTGGGGAGGGTTAGGGAAGGGCTGGAGGGTTAGGGAAGGGCTGGAGGATTTTAGGGAAGGGGCTCTTCCCTCCCTCTCCCTATACTCTTTCGGCGACACCCCATAATACCGCTTGAAGACCTGCGAGAAGTGGTTCTGGTCATTGAAGCCGACACGGTAGGCAATCTGCGAGATGTTGATCGTACCCAAGTCGAGAAGGTGGACAGCCTCCTTCATACGCATGTCGCGGATGAACTTGCCTGTGGCTATACCTGTCATCTCCTTCATCTTGCGATGGAGTTGGGCACGGCTGAGTCCAATCTCATCTGCCAACGTCTCGACATTATAGTCAGGATCAGAGAGATGCTCATGGATGCAGTTGACGATACGCTCCATCAGTACCTCATTGTTACCCTTCACCTCTTCCTGTCCAATCATCTTCTCTATCTGCGGTTCTGTCGTCGCCTTGCCTTTGACGCGTCGCAGTGTGTTGATCAGATTATCGATCGTCAATCTCAATTCTTCCATGTTGAACGGTTTGGAGAGATAGGCGTCGGCACCATGGCGCAAGCCCGTGACACGGTCGTCGATGGCATTCTTGGAAGAGAGCAGGATGACAGGCAGAGCACTCAGATGCGGGTTCTCCTTGATGCGCTCCAACAGCGTGATGCCATCCATCTCCGGCATAGAGACGTCGCTGACAACAATGTCGTAACGTCCGGGCATCATCAGCAACTCCTTCAACGCCTCTCGCCCGTTGCCTGCTGTCGTGACATGATATTCATCACCCAGCTGCATGGCTATGTAATGCGTCAGTTCCTCATCGTCGTCGACCAACAGCACCTGTACATTGCTCTTTGGACGTGGCGCATTTGTATCGGCTTTCTCGTTTTGCGCCTTGTCGTCTACGATTTCCTCTGGTTTGAGATGGTCTTTCCCAAGTGGCAACGTTACCGTGAAGCAAGCTCCATGCGCTATGTCGGTACGGTTGGAGGCTTCTATTGTACCATGATGCAACGCCACGACAGAGCGGCAGAGGTCCAGTCCGATGCCGGTGCCTTGGATCTTCAGATTAGCCTTGTTCATTCCTTGGTTGAAACGATCGAAGAGATGCTTGGCATTTTCCTCGTCGCCCACGCCTACACCGTTGTCCATCACCCGGATGACTGCCTTGGAATCTGTTGACGACAGCGTGATTTTGATTTCGCCACCGTCGTCAGTATATTTAAAGGCATTGCTCAACAGATTGCCAATCACCTTATTGATGTTCATCCGATCGACCCAAGCCATCACATCATAGTCATGCTCAAAGGCAAAGTGAATGTCACGCTGCTGCGCCTCGTAGTCATAGAGTTTGCAGGTACCGGTGATCAACTTGATGAGACTCGTCCGCTGACAATGAATCTGCAAAGCGTGCTTGTCGAGTTTGCGCTTGTCGAGAATCTGATTCACGAGTTGGCAGATACGTTTCGTGTTGCGGTCGATGACTTGCAGCAGGCTGAGCTTCGAGGGATCAGTCTCTTCTGACAGCAGGTTGTGCAGTGGGTTGACAATCAGTGTCAGCGGTGAGCGCACGTCGTGCATAGCGTTGATAAGGAACCGCATCTTGGCTTCGTCGAACTGATGTTGCTTGCGATGCCAATAGAGATGCCAGAGATAGTAACCCAGTAAGCAGAGTAGTAAGAAATAGACGAGATAAGCCCATGTGCTGGCATACCAAGGCGCATGCACTACTACCGTCAGCCGGCATGTGCCTGATATCTGTCGGCCGCCATAGGAAGCCCGAACCTCTATGGGATACGTACCGCTACCCATACCGGTGAGATTGATAGAATTCTCTCCCGTAGCATTGGCGTGCCAAGGACCATCCTTAATACGATATTCATAAATCACACCGTCTGCGTCACGGTAGTCAAGTAGCGAGAACGTCAGTTTCAATGTATGGTTGCTGGCATACATGTCGATCTGATTATCTTGCGGCAACTGCCATTGGTCGTCGATGATGGCACCTGTAAGCCATACCCTACCCTGCTGGTTCTGTATTCTTTTCACCGTTTGGGGATAGAACACGGTCATGCCTCCATCATAGCCAAAGCCCATCATGCCATCGGAAGAACGGAAAGAGACGTTGCCGAGATACTCGCCAAAGATCTGACCATAGCCAGTGCCATAGGAGATGAAATTATGCATGCGGTGGTCATATTGCCATAAACCTGTCGGCGTGCTGACCCACAGATCACCCCATATGTCGCTTTCCACTCCACAGATCTTTTGGTCTTGCAATACCTCACTGCCGGGAAAGAGTCTCACACGACGGGAACGGCGGTCGTAAAGATAAAGCCCGGACTCTGTGCCAATCACGATGTCGTCATCGATCGTCACACACAGACATCCTATGACATGGCCCGACAACAACATATTCCAGCCAAAAGGATGAAAACTGCCCGTACGAAGATCGAGACAACTCACACCGCTCGTCGTTGCTATCCATAGGCATTGGTTGCGATCTACTGTCATTGCAC